>Ga0207886_10115_pt1 | contig 81920 bp, 83 predicted proteins | sample LinPmetageLP35_FD_184048 | JGI IMG/M metagenome (GOLD analysis project Ga0207886, IMG submission 184048) | Marine viral communities from the Pacific Ocean - LP-35 (SPAdes) | ecosystem: Environmental > Aquatic > Marine > Oceanic | place: Pacific Ocean | collected 2009-08-31 | reverse complement strand
CATTTGGCTTCCGAAGACCGATCGGATCTAATCCTACGACAGCTCCAGGAGGGCAAAAGTCTGCAGCACATCTATAAAACATTGAAAGGAGATGCGGCACCAGTACAGTCGGCTGGGACAGTTGATGTGCCTGGGATAGGGAGCTCAGAGCACAGTCTTCAGAGAGAGGAAGCTGGGTATCTGCATTGATAGCGGCAGCAGATGATCCCGACAAGTTCCATATAACTACAGAGTTGGCATCAGGTAGCAAGGGATTTGGAGAGAAAAATACCTCGAGTAGTAACGACCACATGGACAGCAGTAGTCTTCTCGCTGTGCAAAAAGAGTTTCCTACATCGCAATGTAAGTGTTGCATTTCGCAGGAACGGAGGGAAAGGACCAGCCAGTGGTTGTCTTGCTTGATATTCTGAGTATTGCAGAAATTTCTTCAGCTTTGTTGTTCTGTCCTGGTCGCTCTACCAGAATCCAATAACAACAGTTTACATTATTGAATTCATCGACAATGCCGGCTTGATACAGTGCTCAGTCCTCGACTTCCATACCTGCCTGCTCGTCCATCTGCTCGTCCATCTGCTCATCCATCTTCAACTTCCCGTATTCGCTTGAGCTTTACTTCATATCTCCAGTGGCTAGAATACACACTCACTTTCCAGCCAGCTAGTACAGTCCTTCCTTCTCCAGACCAGATTTGGTCCGGACCAGAAATCGCTCCATACAACCAACCACGCTTCCATGGTTGCGTCGATGCTGATAAGCTGCTTACGGTAATGCACTCTAAGCAGCTTCAGAAAGAGGGCACGAGGCAATGGCAGCACTTCTGGTCGAGAAAGGGGTCATTACAGGGAACATAGTTTAACAAGGTGCATGTTAGAAAGGTAATCAATATCTGATTAGGACTACTGTATATCACGATCAACAAATCAATCACAGGCCGAATGATTCGCTGGAGATGTCCCGAGGACAGGTCATGGTCAGTAGTCAGTATTTCACTTTGTTCACTAACCATTCTCTCCACTTATATGTTGTTTTGCCACGGCTCTCCTTCATGTCCTACTGTAATCAAACGATAGCCATTTGATTTTTCTGCTTTTTAGTTTCGTTTTGGAGAAACAGGTCAGGATGGCGCCGGAGCACGCGCTCGGTGGTTAAGGAGAGTAAGGTGGCAGCAGGACGATAAGGGATATGTGAGGTTTGGTGCCATCTAATCTGTCTTGGGGAGATGTTGGCCTGCGTAAGATGAAGAGCTGTTCATTTATGCGCAAACAAATAAGATTCAACCAGCCTTGTATTGTACATCAAAGCTTTTGCAGATACAATTTGTGAACAGACGCCGTATATACAATTGCGGATCACCAACACGCAATGGCTGAAGCATGATGGATGGGATTGAAAGCCAACGGACAGAGAGAATCATTGTTTCACCTTGATATGGGGAATTTAAAAGTTTCTCTCCGTGTCCAACTCTGCAGTATGTTTGATCAATTGGTCTTGCTATTGTGCCGACGATGCTCGAGCTGTTGCAGACCACTCCTAAATGCTAAGCAAACTCTTTTCGGATAGCCGGTCAGAGATTGCAAGCGGCCCACAATGGATAGGTGGGGGGCGATGACTTGCATCCATGGCGGGTTTCTAGCACTTCGGTGGGATTCCTAATGGTAAGGAGTATGTAGGTGGAATTATCACAGACTATGAAAATCTAATGATTTGCTAGGTGGGGTAAAAACTATATACAATCCTGTATGCGGAACACCCTCCTTTTCCTTGTTGATGGCGCTCAAACAGAACATCCAATATCACTTCCCATATAGCAAGGTTAAGGATCGGAGGATCTTGTTCACTGTTTCCACCTGGTACTTCACCATAGAGGAGCCTCTTCTACCACTTTGGAGGATCGACACGCCTCGCGCAATGTAATTGTGGTTTTCGTTCCATGCCTCCATCTGACCAATCCTTGCAACCCGCACACAATCCGCCACAATCATTAAAACGGCACTGAAAAGAAACTGTCTGTATCATAAGTTAGTGTGGCCAAACAAGTCAGCGGAGCGAACAACTTCCAGTGCAATCCAGTGTCCTCTAAGCAAAAGACCCGATCTGGAGACATCATCGCAGATTTCAATGATCATTTTAGCCGAATCAATGCTTTCAAATGTTAGCTCCCGAATTTCTCGCTCTCCCAGTGTGCATAGCTGTCCTACCATTGACCTCCATAGCCCGTTGTACTCTGCATACCGTCCGATGTCTGTGGATCATCGCACAACTGTAAAAGGTCTGTCTGCAACAGTTTACCTTTTATCCCAAGATGTAACGTATGGATACTAAGCTTCATACCAACAACATGAGCGCACATATCTAAACATTGATGAAACCCTCTACTTACAATACTGGCTTTATGTCTGCAGTTTGTACCCCCAAACAACCAAGAACTTGACTCTGTCTTGTTGCTTGGTCGAAGACATAAATCAATCGGTAGTTTAGCGTGGAAGTCGCGAAGCGATCCTAAGTGGACAGATAAGAGCGAAGGACTTCTGATGTTCCTGGTGCTTTCCCACATAATTTCCCCGAGGAAGTTGCCAAGCACGTCCATACTCAACTGGGTCGCACGGCTTTGGAGGCATTCATACGATATCAACGGGGGTTCCTAGCACAGCACTCAGCTCTGCAATGATAACAAAACCTGGCACATTTACCATTACGTTGACCAGGTATCTACTTCTGGACATGCTCGGTATTTGGGCTTGGTAATGGAGCTGCAGCCACTTGCTTTCAATTAGCACAAGGTGTAAATGTAAGGATTCCAAAAATCGGGCCAACGGACGTTGTGCAAAAACTCGACAGTCTTCCATACTCGTAGCCAACAAGAACGCTCAGGTTCGGCAACAGTTGATAGCGGGAAGTTTGATGCATCTAGATCATTGTGCTGCCCTAGCTGAATCGCCAGATCTGAAACAAGTCAGTAGAATCACTTCACAAACATAAAGATAGTGAAACTACCGAGAAAACAGTATGCTGAGCTTGGAAAGACATTGATATGATACACTGTAATTAGGACCAGGACTCGCATCATCCAAAGATCACCACTCCATTGAACTAAGGTAGACAGCAATACTCGACCTCTAAGGTATATCGCAAGATCAACAGTGGGTTCGTGGGTGTCGATATAAGATGCTCCTAAAGCGAGGGCCAGGGAGAATTCGATGCTCGATTCCATGTCTAGCTTCTCGGAGCTTGTCATTGCCTTCAGAAATTTTTGACGAAGGCTGGATTCATCAAAAATATAAAGAATGTTGTTGAGATTCGATAAAAACGCTTCGAGGTACGAGTCGTACTCGGGTATGACTGCAAAATGCTTGCATGGCTCGATCCCTTCCAAGATAGATTGGAGCTCATCTGCATTAGGCTCACTGAGATGTGGGTGTGTCGTAGACAGCGCTTGGTGGACTTGCTCGAGAAGATCTTCGCAGCTGAGTACTGGAAGAGATGCTATCTCTAAAGCTGGACTGCATTCTTCGACGGCCCTTTTACGTGACTAATTTTTGGCCACATGAGCTCAGGTCAACAGCGAAATTGATGAGGGGGAATGAATTAGGTAATCACCTGGTCGCTATAAGTGTCGAGCAGAATCACCTTGTCCCTTAAAGTCGTTGATACGTGAGCTCTAAGGTCTGAGGCGCTTCTAGCATTGGTGGATGTACAGGTGCTCGACCTTTGAGTAACGGGTATGCGGCGAACTAGGCCTGGAATCCTCATTCCACTCGAGAGACCTGGAGTCAGGGCAGGTCTTGGCAACAAGTCCGAACTGGACTGTCCTTGGAAAGCTCTTCCGCGAGGTAGAACTTGATCATACCGCATGTAACGTGGCAGCGGACTCAGATCCGGCCAGGAAAGTTGGCGAGCGATTGCGCGCTTTATCTTCCTCCTATGCCCAAGGCGGACATTTAATCTTGCGAAGTCTGATTCGCTTATGTGGCGTAAAGAGTCTAAAGTAGTGAAACCACCACAAAGAAACTCGTTCAAGTACTGTGATAATTCAAGCTGGTCCAGGAATTCCTCCACTTGAGCCATGTGATGATCATAGCACGTGAAGTACACGTGAGCGCAATTCTCATGATATGCAAGAATAGTGGCGAAAGGAATGGACTTAATTAGAGGCGCTTTACAAGCTATCGAAATCGGCCTCCAGGTACTGATGGAATCTGCTAATTTGTCGTCGTGTGTTGCTTCTTCTGCACAAGCCCACCAGTGTTCAACTGATGGTGTCGGAGGTGTTTCCGTAGATGCCACAGAAGACTTCTGATTGGTAGAGCCGGGGTGAGATATTGCAGGGTCCTGCAGTATGTAGTCGGACGCATTCCATCCACTGCTGCCCTGTGATGCAACCGCAGTACCTACGATTCCTTCTACCCTACACTTCTAAGATCCTTTAGATCTGCTACAGTAGCTTCTCTTGTGTTATCTACAAAACGGGGTGGTAGCTCACATCTATGGCGCCCTAGCAGGGATCGGTGGTGGCTGGTCGTTAGGGTTGCTGCTAGAGCCAGGTTTACCGCGCCAGTTTCTGTTTCCAACCCTTCCACGGCTGGAAGATTCAGCGCCTTGAGGCTATACTTGGTATTGGAAGTTTGTCGCCAAACCCTTGGACAGGAATAGTAGATTCGATCAGTGCGACGGCCTTCGCATGGGGGCGTTGAGCTATCCTGAGGTAGATTTCCCACAGTAGAGACAGAAAGCTAATATTTTGACCTTCAGATTCCCCCTTCGACAACGCTCAGTAATACATTAAGTTTTCGCAGATCTAACTTATGGACATCCGACCAATCTCCGCAAGCGCCGCACATACGAATTCGATCACGATCACATATTAGCTGAAGCAGGATCGGAGGCAATAGACGCCAGTGGACAAAGACATTCACGGTTTTCACTTTGATCCTGGGAGGGTTTAAGGACTTCCCTACGGGCGCGTCTCTGCAACATATACTGGTCAATTGATACACAATGCTGGATGGAATAATAATGGATGCTCAGGCTGAAAGGCTGCAGTTCAAGAGTGATCAGATCATCCTTCCTTCATGGCAGCGTTCTCCTCCTCAGCTCTCTTATTTCTTTTGGTGAACTTCTCTGCTATCTTCCGTAATCCGGCCTAGGTTTTTTCTCGTATGCAGCAGCATTCCTGCCACTCTTTGCAGGAGTTTATGCCAGTCTCGCCACTTTCGATCCAATTTCGCCGGAGTAGGATGTGTCGACCTAGCGGGAATCAAGAAGTGCGCTGATCAACGACTCTTTTTCAATGATTGCGGAACGAGCTGTGATTCCACCCAAGATCTTGAACCGACAAACCTATCAGGACTGCATTCTTCTATGTGAGACGACGCAAGCAGCTAGTAATATCGGGTGCTGGTTACAAAGTTGCTGAATCAGGTAGAAGTCCTCAGAATAAATAGAAATGCATGGGCAGGCAGAAGCTGACGAGGATGCGATAGGTCTATTCATGCGAGTATAACACCACGGCCGTTGCGTTCCTGTCTGCCACAGACAGGTGCAATACAACCTTCCTTCTTCGTTCCAGGAGTACAGGCCATCGTCTCTGTCGCTTGTGATAGGCATTTCGTTGCTTGTGGTACCTTTCCATATTGTTCGTCTGTCGTGCAAGTACTTGTATCAGACTCGAGCGTTTATATCGGTCCTGCCGTGTTATTTGACCTCCCTAGTCTCTTCCTCCGGTGTTTTCCAGACCAAGTACGCGCCGCGGAAACAGCTTCTTTGTTTGTGCGCGCGCCTTGAGATGTTTGCGGTCTTCAAGTGCATACAACCGCGCGGGCCGAGGATTGTGAGGTGAGGACGATTACGGATCTTTAAAGGCTTTATATTCCCGGTCGTCGACGGAAGAGATCGCAGGTGAGGAAGGTAGGCAGATTCGAAGCCACGACATCCGCAGACAAGCCCAGTGTTTGTAAAGATGCTGAAAAGCCTCGTATGCATAATCGATAGCCGATTGGTCTCAGCCCTTCGCCGTATGGACGTTGATATATGAGATACCGAGGGACTGAATGTGTTGTAAGAATATAGCGATTGGGTCAGGACCGTCTTCAAAAAAAGGCTGCCAAAGTCCTGCAGGTCGCAGACCTCGAGGACTTCGCCAATACAAAGTTTGACTGGTGTAGACTCTTTGCTTTTGATGGAAGTTGAATTGAATGAGGATGGTCGAGGTACATCGAACAGAATGCCCAATGTTGATGCCACTGGATGGTGTGCAGCATCTGTGCTAACTCCGCCGCCGAGAGGTGATGGTCGAGCGTCGGCGACAATATAACCCAAGATCTGTAAGGTGATCTCTGCAGGTATGACGGTCGTATTGTTGTGGAATGACTCCCTAGGAATTCATGCTTTCAATATTGTTGTCTCACATTGTTAACTTTGTTGCATGTCGCACAAAAATAAACGAGTCAGCCCCAAGGACGCTGGTCTATATCCTTGGCACATTGTCCCTAACCAATAAAAGTGGGTACTCTCTGAGCTGGTACGAAAGGGAGTATCCAGCGGGTCTCGTACACCCTTGTTGTGGCGAGAGACCAACTTTGCAATCGACCCACTGCAAACCCTCTTTCGTACGGAAGCCGAACCTTCAGAAACCTTTCGTACAGAATCATCGTTTTTGACGTTTTCTTAGCGATGTTGACTACTGGATACTTGTGTCTGTGCACCTGCTCGGCTATGCCCGGAGGTACTTCGTAGTAGCTTGTGGTATCGCCCATGAACTTTGCCGCCCCATTCCGTGCCTCTGTTGACATGCGAATCTGAAACTTCGCTAATTTGTCAATGTATACCGTACCAGGACACCTTTCTTTGCATGTGTAAGATCGGAGCTCCTCACCAGTTACATCTATCATTATAATAAGCTGGTTCTGCTACTCTCATTATCCGTCTCATTTTAGATCTTGGGCGTCGCAGGCCAGTTGAAGCCAGTGGACGTAGTCTTCTGGACCAAGTTCACTTTCTGAGGATTCTGGGCGACTTAACATTACCAAGTAGAATCTCATGATGCAAGCTTGCATCCGGAACTTGTCATTTATTCACTGAATTAGACTGTGCCTCCTGGATCATGCACGGCCACATTGCCGGAATTCGGCACTGTGGCTCGTGCGCAACGAGGCGATCATTCAGTTACGGTGACGTAGAGCCGACAAGGTCAACTCAATGCTGATCGTCAGGCTAGCACTTGATGATGGCCTATGACAGCCTGGCCGGTTTTCACCATGTGTTGCATATCGCAGTTTGTTAGGCTCTTCCAGCCTTACGGACCCCGGTGCTAGATCGGATTGGACGCTGTCGCTTTCTACTTAAACTTAATTTTCCCGGATTTCGATCTTCAGGTTTAAAGATCATGGGCCCTAATTGGCATCCTTCGGTAGCCAGCGCATCCTTGAACGCCTTAGCTGGACCTCCTATATGGTATTGCGGAAGTCAAGCACTGTCAGAGACAAGACAATCAGAACAAAGCAGGAACACTCCGCAGACCAACTCTCTCGAAACGCGTTTCGTGGAGCAACGGGAGACGAAACTCAAACATGAGGTTGGCGACCTGACTGACGAGGTGGGGATGTTTGGACGAGGTACACACACAATGAGAGCTGGCATGCCACCATGTAAAGAGTGCGGAGGGCAGGGCAGGACTAAGAAGTGTTTAAGCCCCAGTCTAAAAGAGGAAGAATACGAAGTGATAGAAAAATCATTAGTGTAGACGCTGGGAAGATAGAGGTAGCATATCAAACTAGGTTTGCAGCGTTGTGCCAGAGGCACATCTTGACGCAGAAAATCGTGCCAGAGACCCTTTGAGCGAAGAGGGAAATTCTTGCACTTTCGTACGCTCACATAAGGGAAGGTAGAATTCAAGTTGAGGTCGAAAGCTGTTTCGCGTACCTTCGTTGTAATTCCGGTCAGTTGGATAGAATATCGTTATCCATTATCCTGGAATGCTCGGTACAGTGGATTTCAGAGAGGAAACAGGAATTATTCAAGCAGGAATCAGTCGCTACAGACCCGCTGGTAAATTTTACTTTCACATTCGTCGTAACTCAACTAGATTTTAGCAATATCGGTGGGGAAGAAATTCTGGCCGTGCTTCCTGAAAATGTCCTCACCGCCAGGCTACCTGGAATCATAATTACTCCGGAACAGTGATAGGAGCCATAAACCATTATCACCAAAATATATACAGAACATGCTGAAATGAAATGATTCGCGATATCTTTACCAACCTCAGATCCGAGCAATTGAAGTACCTTCGTAGATCCTTAGTTCGTTGTTCCAAACCGGGCGGGATCTCCATTGTAGCTTAGAGGTGTGATGAAGGCGGGGAAGCTACTCGCAGGTGGCAAGGGGTCGTAAGTGGCTCGCCCTATGCCTCCAGGCCACAATGGGCAACCATCACACTTTCAACAACGAACTAGGTATCTACTTCAAGAGCTAATACTCGACAGCCACGTCATTTTTTCTCCCGACCCCCGACCAAAGCATCCTGTATTGACGGTGATAATCTCCACACAAGTGCAGAGAGATCATCTCCATGGTAGCGCAAAGAGATCGAAGCTGAGCATGTTTATGTTGCTCAGTGAGTGACCAACGAGCCCACGACGTTCGAGCGTGGGTGCACCATCGTCCCTTTTCTTCCTCAACAACAACACTTGCCAATCTCCACCACCATTCCAGATTCGCCTCGCAGATTAGAAGTCGATTTCAAAGGACACATATGCCTTCCTGCAAGAGTTTGGAGATCTGCGGAGTTGATTCGATGCTTCTGATACGTTTGGCGACAAGTCGAGTTCACTTCTCCACCACTAAGACCGCCCCCGGACCTCTACGCCGATTGGCGCAAGACCTAAGGGCTCATTGGCGTCCAAAAATTAGTCTTGAACAATAAACACACATGTTGGAAACCACGACCTGAAAATCACCATTCGTGGTACCGATTCAAATCACCCAGAACGACCCCTCTCCAGCTTGCGCTGCATCTGTCGACGACGAAAACCCATCCCCCTCTCCCTTCCCCCCTGTCAGTCGACCGAGGTCCTCATAACGACACTCTGCATGCTAACATCAACCAGCGCCGACCGCCCATTGTATCTTCGACCCATTAAGCCTCGAGAACTTGAATGCAGGAACAATACTGCTTGGGCGACCTTCATATATGCCACGCCGCGCATAGGTACGGAAAGTCGAAAAGCGCCAGCTCCCTCGAGAAGGTGTACACGGCCATAGGAGCCTTATAGGTTGTCAGCTGGTCCAGTCTTTCAGCTACTCGAGCTGGGGACTGCAACGCGCCATAATGTTGTCTGGGAAGGGTGTCTCGGTTTTGGACATGCCTAATAAGGGGTTTGCATCACCCCTCACCGTCAATAAAGCAAGTCAGCAGACAGTTGAAAACCCCAGCAAGACCGTCTCTCCTGTGCATCATTCCCTGCCAACCACGGAAGACCCAACAGAGCCAGATAACCAGAGACCTCGAGTCACGGCCTCCGACGTACATGGAGAGTTTGTTCCAACAGCCGCGAACGGCGACGGCGTCTCATCATGGAGTGCAGGTTCGGGCCGCCAACTCGCAAGTCCAGGCTTTGATCGTGTCTACCCCATCAGAAGTGCGGTCAGCGTAGACCCTACTCAGACTCCATACCGATTGCCAGGTCGCCACGAGTCTTTCCCACCTGGTGCGGCTGGTATTGATATTGCTTCTCCCCATCCGGGGGATCAACACGGCCAGTCCTTTTCCGAACTGCATCGACCACCGCAAGAATCCCGCACGGCACGCCAAAGTGACCATTTAAAGGGATCCGCATCGACTCTAGACAATGATTCAGATAGATACGGCGGAGCTCGAATGCAGATTTGCAGCAACGCTACTTCGGATAACCCAAGTGGGGGCTCAGATAGTTTGGGAACAGGGAGAATAGGAAAGACAACTTCTGTGGGCAATGGCTTGGAAGCGGAGTCAAATTCTGGTCACATAACAGCACGTTTTAAGCATGTCGTCACTGCAGAAGGTATGCTTTTACCTAACACGAAATCTTGCTCTCGCATGTCAAGGGAATCAAGTAGAAATGTATTATATTAATGTGCTCGAACAGGTCATGCCGTCATTACAGGCCGCGATGGGGAAACATTACAACGTTGCGAGGATGAACCGTGAGTTCTGGGCGGTTGCCTTCCACTTAACGGTCGTATTGCAACTAAGTCTTCTCTTCAGTATACACATCCCTGGCGCCATACAGAGCTTTGGCCTGTTGATTGCCCTCCGAGAACTTGAAGAAGGAGAGCTGCTTGTACAAGTGGTCAGTGAAAACTCGCGACAGATGATCGGATACACGCCCCAGGAGCTTTTCAAACTCAGAAGCTTCACCGATATTCTCAGCGAGGAACAGTGCCATAATGTTCTAGATCACGTTGACTTCATTCGGGACGACGAGGCAGATCCGGCTTCTGATGGGCCTGAGGTATTCATCATAACGATACGATCCCCAGTGGGCCATCAGAGGAGCCAAAAACTATGGTGCGCCATGCACATAAATCCCGCCAATCCGGACCTGATTATCTGCGAATTTGAGTTGGATGACGATCGACTGCATCCTCTTGTGTCCCCCAACGACACATCCTCTGAGCTGCCCGGAGATACCTTAGACAGCCATCCAACACAAGAAGAGTACGAAGAAAGCACTCATATATTAAGCAAACCCTTGCGAGTTCTTCGCAGTGCCAGGCAGCGAAAAGGTGAAGCAGCGGCTATGGAGGTGGTCAACATAATGTCACAGGTTCAGGCACAGTTAGCGTCGGCCATAAATCTTTACAGCTTATTGAAAATTTTGGTTGGAGTTGTCAAGGAATTGACCGGCTTCCACCGAGTCATGATTTATCAATTTGACAACGCTTTCAATGGCCGTGTTGTGACCGAGCTGGTTGATCCTCGAGCAACTAAGGATCTTTACAAAGGTACGTTCGTCGTTTTCTCAGGATATTTTCCTCAATGGGTGATCCATGGCACATCTGCCTACTGACTAATTTTCCTCCCTTCACAACACCTCGCTTTAAGACATGAAGATAAATTGTACTAACAAGCGGTTTCAGGACTGAATTTTCCGGCATCTGACATCCCGAAGCAAGCTCGAGATCTATATAGAGTCAATAAAGTCCGTCTCCTCTACGATCGTGATCTGGAAACCGCTCGTCTTGTCTACAGAGATGTGCAAGATCTTGAAACGCCACTGGATCTTTCATTTAGCTACTTACGGGCCATGTCACCAATCCACATCAAGTACCTTGCCAACATGGCTGTACGTTCAAGTATGAGCATATCTATAAATGCTTTCAACGAGTTATGGGGCCTGGTCGCTTGCCATACGTACGGTAGTAAGGGGATGCGCGTGTCATTTCCAACCCGGAAGGTGTGTCGTCTCATCGGCGAGACTGCCTCGAGAAATATTGAGAGGTTGTCGTACACTTCTCGACTGCAGGCTCGGAAGCTCATTAACACAGTTCCAACGGAGAGCAATCCAGCCGGGTACATCATTGCTTCTTCTAACGATCTGCTAAAACTATTTGATGCCGATTTCGGACTTCTTTCAATTCGTGGCGAAACAAAGATATTGGGCAAAATTGATCAATCCCAGGAGGCATTAGCTATGTTGGAATACCTACGTCTTCGTAAAATAACATCAGTTATCACTTCACAAGATATCAGGTAGGTGTACTCCGTTCTTTTTTCGACCCTCAAGCTTTCTCTATACAGAATAAAACTTCCAGGCACATCCACATCGTTGACCTACGCTTGGAGCTCTGAAACGGTATCGGGAACCCAATGCTAACTTTTCTTCCCAGGGTTGATTTTCCAGATCTTCGTTACGCTCCAGGATTCAGCGTCATTGCTGGCTTGTTACTTGTGCCATTGAGTATTTCAGGCAGCGACTTCATTGGTAAGTACACCGAACGCCCAATGCCCAACTCGCACTGCCACACTGCCTGTAGTCTTTAGTCGGTCAATAAAAAGGGGTGTTTGAAGTGCGAGGCTATCTTTCTGACCTTCTTTTTGCCTGATTCAAACAGTTTAAATGACTCATCGAGTATCAGTATTCTTTCGCAAGGGACAATCCAAAGAGGTCAAGTGGGTAAGCACATGTCTTCTTACTCGAACTAGCCGGACTGGCGCTCTATTTGGACCCAATTTGGCAGTTATGGCTTAGTAAGGAGAATCAATTTGACACTTCTTGTAGGCTGGGAATCCATACGAGAAATTCGTCAAAGAAGGCACTGAAGGGTATCTCGAGCCCAGGAAAAGTTTCAAGATTTGGAGTGAGACAGTGACTGGCCAGTGTCGCGAATGGACTGACGAGCAGGTTGAATCGTCTGCTGTCCTATGCTTGGTTTACGGCAAACTCATCGAGGTAAGACTCGTCTTGCCCTCACATTGATTTTTCTCACGACTTTACATCAGATTTGGTGCCAGAAGGAGGCTGCTATGCAAAGCAGTCAATTGACGAAAGTCCTCCTGGCAAACTCGGCACACGAAGTTAGGACCCCTCTCAATGCCATCATCAACTACATTGAAATCGCGCTTGAAGGAAACCTGGACCAAGAAGCACGAGATAATCTATCAAAGTCGCATTCCGCATCAAAGTCCCTCATCTATGTCATCAACAATCTCTTGGATCTGACAAACATAGAGGATGGACAAGCACTAATCGAAGATGAAGTTTTTGATCTCTTAGCCACTGTTCGTGAAGCAACTGATTCCTTCCAAGGCGATGCGAAGAGAAAGGGGCTCGCTTATGAGATTGTCGAGCATCCAGGAGTGCCGAAATATGTCCTCGGCGATCAACGACGTATGAGACAAGTAATTGCTAACGTTACAGCGAACGCTGTGCAGCATACGAAAGAAGGGTCGATCCGGGTGGAGGTCTGGCTCCAGGACTTGACAGAAGACTGTGCCACGGTTGAGATAGTGGTGCAAGACACTGGGATTGGTATGTCAGATGACTTGCTAGACTCTCTGTTCCGGGATCTTGAGCAAGTGTCAACAGAAGAGGGAGAAGACCAACCTCTCAATCCCCAGTCCGACAGTTCTCGCGAAGTCACGCAAGGAAATGGGGCCAGGACTTTAGGCCTCGGTCTTGCAATGGTGGCCAGAACAGTTCGCAATATGAATGGCCAGCTCCGCTTGAAATCTGAGGAGGGCAAGGGCTCGCGTTTGGTCATGCAATTTCAATTTTCACTTCCTAACAATACTGAGAGCGAGACCTCAGATGCAAGCAACACGCCAATGCCATTGCCTGTTACCACACCACCGACAATTCTTGACGCAGATGGAGAAGTGACGCTTATGAAGAAGAGAAGCTCCATCAGGCTAGATCAAAGCGCACACCGTCAGCGCAGTCTTGACAATTCCAGTATACACAGTTCCAGGAGCGGTTCAAGCACTAAGAGCGATGCGAGCCGAAGGAGTGACGTGGATCGGCTGATAGATGCGATATCTGGGCCGTTAGAGATGGGGGAGGCAGAACCCGAGAAGCAAGCTCTTCAGCGATCTAGCAGGGAAAGCGGGCACAGTAGGAAGAGCGCGTCCAGCGTACCAAGTTGTTCCACGGGAGGTTTCGAAAGACCTGGCATGGTGTCACGCTCCATATCCTCTGGAGCTCCCGAGCACTTACGCCAGGCTTACAGAGCCATCAGGATGCCTCAGGAATTTGACAGCCCAGTGCCACCACGTGTCGCTTCCAGGGTACTATTCGAAATACCCGACAGAGAGAATCATAAGTTGAACGAGGAAAGGACCACACAACCCCAAAATCAAGACGCAGAATACCTGCAGGTCTTGGTGGCTGAAGATGATCCTGTCAACAGTCGGATCATCATGAAAAGATTGGAGAAGAGCGGGCATAAGGTGCACCACACAGTCAACGGAGCAGATTGCGCTGGTGTTTACAGAGGAAAGCCTGCATTCTTCGATGTGGTGCTCATGGATATGCAGGTAAGGATACTCTCATCTCATTTCATATTTGACGATTACCTGCAATCCACTTTAGTGCGATATAGCTAACAGTTCAATAGATGCCAATTGTTGATGGACTCACGTCGACCAAGATGATTAGGTCATTCGAAGAGTCCCATCCAGACAGTATTTTGTCTCCTCGGGAGTTGAGTAATGGACGTGTATCCATATTCGCCGTATCCGCGTCGCTCGTCGAACGCGACCGGCAGACATATATCGACGCTGGATTCGATGGGTGGATTCTAAAGCCAATCGACTTCAAGCGTCTCAATGCCCTATTACAAGGTATTGTTGACGATAAGATCCGAGATTCATGTCTGTACCAACCGGGTCAATGGGAGCGAGGGGGCTGGTTTCATCGAAGACAACCAACGTCGGCTCTCCACGCGTCAACAGCCCCTTCGTCGGAGAAACCTGCCTTTGTGCAAAGCGACGACCGAGACAAGACACCTAGCCGCGGAAACAGCGAATCGGGATCGATCACAACAACAGAAACCAAGCGACGGCTGATCCACGATGAGCGCCTTGATGTTCCGAGAGCTATCGAAGAGGAGAGCTCTCCAGCGCGTGAGAAACTTGATGGGGAAAGTGCTGCCAACGAAAATGACGAGTCGACGACGCATGTTAGCATGGATCCTAAGTGAGGTTGTTATAAATCTCCACTTTCAAACTCAAGTCTATATTTCGGGTTTGATTCTGTCAAATTTTTATCCGAGAACTGCCCCTGAACTAGCCTTATCCGCATACTCTGCGATTTCAGCTCGCTTGTCTTGGCATGCCCCACCACTATGCTGTGCTTGGTCGAAATGAGCTGGCGCATCCTCTTGGATTAGAATAGCAGCAGCAGTTCTGATAGACCCTAGGAACACATCGACATTTCTTTTGCTTACATGATTAACTTCTCGTCCTCATAGGTTGGTGTGCGCCTCGGGTTGGGTGTGCAATCTGGCTTTGTTGCAGAATCTAAGTGTATCCAGATGGTGGGGTGACTTATGTATATCCTTCCTGGGATGGTGCCTGTATCCACTTCGCCCACCTGCAGGGCTGGCTATAGGAAGATACAGTTTTGCGGAGAAACAAGCGAGGCGTGTCAGTCTGCAATTCCTTTCAATTAGACACCTGCTGATCGACAAAACCAATGCTGTCGAGCATCAGGGAGCCATTAATTCGATGGTACGCTGGTACTGCTTCACGACTTCTGGGGTCGCGACTGTCAGAAGTAAAATGCAACTACGCAGCACAGTCACACATGCAGAGCTTGATACATTTTTGAAAGGTTCGTCCCACGGTTTGGTTAGGTTTGTGGCTAGCGGAACCAGCGTTGAGCAAGTGAGCACAGCAATGGCACCATTCGCGCAAGGCTGCGATCAGCCGAGTCGATATGAGCATCTTGATCTAATGTCCTCTGCCAGCTTGGAAACGACTTGACGCGCATGCCGTGCTCGGCTACTGATTTCCACCTAGAATACGTATCTTCTGCTGTGTCTATACAAAAAACATGTATGCCCACTTAAATACAATGACGATGGATGGCTCAGCCTCACCGAACTCTTTGTTCACTCTAACTTCAAGCTGTATTGAGAGAAATTAAAGATCCTGCTGTAATATAATCCACTTGTGTAGGTATCAGCATGAGGTACTCGGAGATAGGGTTGTAAAATCGCTACTGATCGAATCAGGAGAAGTGGTAATCTAGACCATTTGCGACGTCATAGAGCTTCGAGCGTATATCAAAGATATAGGCAACATATCTCGTACAATGTAGGGCTCATGAGTAGTTCCACTTACAACAACTATGCTTTCATCACGTTGCGTAATACAACATGAAGAGAACGTCGGTTCTAACCTGCGGTAATGAGAGTCTGTATATGGGAATGAACCTTCATATAATAGGCATCAATCAACGTGCAGGAACAGTCTGTCAGAAAACATGGTAAGCGAGTTCATTCTGGTCTTCTTTAGACAATGATAATGAATCTTGTAACTTACTACTTCACTATGCTTTATAATGTGCCATCGTCAGTATTGTAGAGTTAATGCTGACGCCCGAAAAAGTATAATTCTCTGACTGCAATCACCCCTTTTATTCAGATAACCCTGTACTTATAACCTCCGTTCTGCAGAGCACCAAATAGCAATCTGGACGCCGGTTCAGGGATCAGGATTGTCAAATCCGACCGACAGAGTCCTTGACCAAGCACAATTTGGGTCATGAAGACAGTTTTGATTGTCGTACGAGAAAGTGGCGCAATTTTTCAAAACTAGGCAGATAGGCAAACAAAATGCCACTTTCTCCAAAGCTACACCAGTCAGGCGATGACAGAAGATCGGCTAAAAATGAAGGCTTGACAAGGGGACAGTCAACTTTAACCTTGGTGGACACACTTGTCTCTTCTGGCCATTGCGTTCTAGGCCTGAATGTGAGACTGGTGGACACACTTATCTCTTCTGGCCATTGCGTTCTAGGCCTGAATATGAGACTGGTGGCCCAACCCATCATTTTCTGACTCGGATCGCTCCATGGAGTTGGCACGGGGCTGTATGCGCAATCTGATTGGCTGCGTACTTAGTGCGTCCCAGTCCGGTGTTGCGAATAATCGGGGTCCGAGAATAAAATGCGTGGGTGCAGCATACTTGTTTTGTGAATTCCAATCGATCACTGCAGCCACGTCGTTGTCAGGCCCCAGGAGGACATCGGCCGGTCTGAAGTCATCGCACTCGAGTCGAAGGGGCCCATCTGTCAGAGCCGAACACCTTGACGCACAGTCTTTGTGCAAGCGGCCCAATTGTTTCGAAGGATTTGATAGATAGTCGTCGGACTTGTTAGCAATATTCGAAATACTTGACGAGCCGACATACGGGAGTACATGTCCCGAAAGTTGGAGACGAGACCGTTGTGTTGAAAGATGAGTTGTGCAGTCCACTGCCGGATCATTGGTGATGATGATGATGATAATGAAGGTCTATTCTCCTGAGCTACCTAAAACGTGTGTTCGGTATGAATCCCTACCCGCGCATCGAAAGAGAAAATGCGGTCGGTTTTTCTTGGTGGCCGCATTCGCATTGATCCGATTCTGTTGCTCCAATCCAGTGATCATTAGTATACTAATCACGATGCTAGAGGACGTTATGTCACTGTCAGGAACTAGCCTGACACTATGAAGTCTACCGGACTCCTTGGCATCTTTAGAACAAACGGCGGCGGACAACTTTCAGTCAACAGTTAGCTGTCCCCTCTTCTCCCATCTCGTCACAATCCTCAGTCTAAACACTACTGCAACACATCCTCATCGCGTTCTTTACGTCGATCATTCGTTCTCCGGCCTTGACATCAATCACAAGTCCGAGTCAAGTCACCCCTATAGCATCCTTCCATGATCGCAAATCTTCCCAAGAACATGCCGCCCCTGCAAATGGGAAATCTACCAACCATGGATTCTATCGAGCCAATGGGTGGCTTGTTTAGCTTCCAAACCAGCTAGAAGATTATAGCGCTGTGCCCTACGACATCTTAATATAAGCTCAAAGATGGGCCTACCAGAAAGCTCCTGATAGCCCGGCATTGAAAGAACAGAGGTGCCTTGGAGGAACTCTCTATTGAGTCTCCCAAAAGGACTGAGGCTGAGACCTTTTCTTCAACATCATTTTGTTAAGATATCCGAACCCCCTCAAATCTCGTTCATCTCCTTCCCTTACCTTTTTGCTATAGCCATGCCTAGACCTGAGCGGAGCCTAGGATGCTATCGGTGTCGGTCCATGAAGTTGAAGGTATGTTACCAAATTCCCCCACCGAGCCATTCAACGTTATGACTGCCGATACTAACGATTGACAAGTGTGATCAAGAACACCCTGAATGTAAACGTTGCCAAAGGGTAAAAGTTACATGTCCTGGATACAGACACGAGAACGATCTCATATTCATCGATGTCAGCAACCGCATGCGAGACCAAGGAGCTGCGCGGTGGCCACAACATTCGACAAACGGCGCAATCGGAAGTGCCAGAGGAACAGTGGAACGTCCCCGAAAGCAGTGGAACATAAGTTTGTCGTCAACATCGCCGCCACCCTTCACATTTCTTCCCAAGACGGATTGGAACCAGCACGCATTATGTCGTTTCATGTCCGAGTTTACGATGCGTACGAATGACTTGAAAAGGAACCCTGGATTTCTGCATAACCTGCCAGAGCTGCATTGCGAAGCAAGCGGCCGAGATCCCTTACTGGACCATGCTGTTATGGCAGTTTCCTTAGTGCACCAGAGTAATCAGACTGGATCGTATGATGCAGCACGGCAAGCGAGGAATTTTTATGGTGTTTCTATATCGCTCTTGAACGATGAATTATCCAGGGGAAATTTGAAAAGCGAGTCCACACTTATTGCAGTCTTGTTCCTTAATTTCTACCAGGTATGCCGAAAAGCGATTTGCAATAGAGCCGGAATTGAATACGGCATAGGTATTCAGCGATGAGCATCCAACATCAGATGTGGTGAGTAGCATATTTACATCTCCTCGGTCCCTTGCACGTTCAGTCTTAAGAGCTTATTTTTCAATCATCAGTGGAGCATACACTCTGATGCCCTCGGTCTGCTTCTCCGTACGCGTGGGACTTCTTGCCAATTTATCGACCCGAGAGTTGGAGGTATCGCCCGAGCTGCTGTGTACATAGCAGTGAGTTCACTCCTTTCCGAGCATACAAACGCTAAATTTCGTTCGGATGTACCGCAATCTGACAAGGAGGGTGTTACCGGGCTCCGAAGTGACGCTCTTTGAAGAATTTTTGGAGTCATACAAAGAAACCACATGGGGCGAAACCACGCTTGCACTTGCAAGTATTACACGACTTCTATGCCGGTGTGATGATCTACTTGCAAGGAAACCGATAGAAGGTCGGGCCAGCCTTGCGCTGTTGGAGCTGATATGTCGTTTCAAAGAAGAAGGTTGGCGATATCCCGAATGGTACGGCTCCGTCACTGTAGATGCCTATCGCCTAGAAGATAGTTTCTTCGACGTGATATGGGTCAATAGCCGGCGCGCCTCACTTATCACCCTCCTGCAAAGCCTCGTCGACCTCACTCTCCGCACCCACCTACATAGCGACTTAGAGCACCGCCTGAAAGAGATGAGTCGGTTGAGACACAGAGCAGAAGAGACCATCCAGACCATGGCAAATGAGATATCGATTAGTACAACGGCTTTGCTGGCTGAGTTTGAAAAGAAGAGGATGAAGGCGTGCCGTGATGGTGAGCCTTTTGGTTCTGTTGCTATTGCCTATTTTTGGAGCTTAGCTCCGTTGGGTATTGCAGTTGGTGTGAAGACGTTAAGTGAGGAGCAGAGGAGGTATATCGCTGGCCAGTTGACTATGGTATGTAGTGTGATTGGTTTGAGAAGACCGTTGAGAGAGCATTGGCGGAAATGAATCCGTGGCATTACAATTACTTGACTTCACATATCTTTTGGGGGATTCACTCTGAAATCAGCGGTGTAAATACTAAACTCTTGGTGTGAAACAAGGCCCTTTGCTGTTTTATTGCTAATCATGATAACAAAGACAACTGGCAAGTCGCCTTGTCTTTGTTTGCGAAAATTAAGACTACAAATGTGTTTCCATATCTGTAGTGCTTCTGAACAGTGTCGGCACAGCTCCATCTCAAACACAAATATCCTCCCTCCCCTCCACAGCTAACTTATTTCCTCAAGGCGGCTGCAACTGCAGCACTCTTCAATGCACATACTCATCCCACCCCTCGCCCCCTCCTCACTAGAAAACGTCCATTTTACCCTTCACGAGCCTGCGGTACGACCACTGCAATGCCCACCGTCGTATGTTCGGAACCCTCTTCCAAGCCTGGTTAGTGTGCCCTGTGGACTGGGCGTCTTCACCTCCCTCAGCAACAAAGATCCACAACCACTGACCTGATCGAACAGATGGTCACGCTCTCTTGCGCAAAAAGTACTAGAGCTCTCCAAAAGTAGCGAGACCTTTCTATATGAAAAGCGGCACGCATGTTTTCGGAAGGAGGACTCCAGCACCCCGACATTTGGAGAAGATACATCTCGTGTTAGGAACGTCCAATGATACTCTAGAGATAGGTGGTATCAAGCAGGATGCGCAATTCCAACGCCATCATGCGATCAGCTGGGTGAAATGGATGGTAAGCGACGCAGTCAAAGTGGTGGGAAGTGGGAAGAGTTTGCCACGGTCTCCAATGAAATTCGCTGGAGGTTGCTTGATGGCCATTCATTAGCCTGATCAGGAACCTTTGTGACTTACAGGAATATGTTGGAAGAGAAATTACTATTGTTTTTTAGAAACTTCAGACCATTGACGCCATCATGCTTACTTGGAATTTATATTTGTATGCGGCTAGCTGTAGCTGTCCCACCTCCAACATGTCCGATAAACGCCGAAGAAATGTCGCCCAGATGCCGTCCGCCTGGGTGATCTTTATCGACGCCCTAGTCTCGGTGCGTCTTAATAAATTATAACCAATTCAGAAAGTAGCAATTAGTATAAGAAAGGCACAAAATAAGAATTCTAAGATTTAACGGAACCTTGTGGCGTAGAGACCTCGATATGACCATGTAATGCCATGAAGCCAAAGAAGATGCTGGTCATAGCAAGATCAACTATTACTAAAATGTCCAATCACAAGGAGAAGAGGGAAGTAGTGTTTGCTAGCGTTGCGATGACTGTGGTCGTTGTATTGATAATGCGTGTGTAGGGCCAAGAAGGCAACCTCCTTCGGCTCTCGTCCATTGTTTCAATTCCTGCCACAGTCTAATCCTCACACCACTAAAGTGCCCGGACGGGATCGTAGTATGACCTTGAAGGACTAGTTTTTGGACTCTGTGAATTAGCAGGATGTCGGCATGCAGGGCTGTCGCGGTAGCCCATAGACCCGATTGTTTCTAGCCATGCCTCAGCACACTGCGTCATGACTGTGTCTAGGGGATGCACGAACCAGAAGTATCATTTCGATGAACATTGGTACCTGAGTGAATCAGCCTGATCTGTTCACGATGCTTGTGTTCTATGGTACAATCGTCTGTTGGCTGTAACGAGGGAAGGAATGGTCAAAATCGGACAACACTCAGTAGGCTGTTCCAAGTGACGTTTCTGTTGCCATGCGAGAGTCTCGATTCTCACCTCGATTTGCGCTTCCTCGGGAATCGTCGCCATATCGGGCGAGCTCCTTTTGTCCTCTGGATCTTTGCGTCGTCTGTGAACTATGCTGGCAATGCAGGTTTCGATGCAATTGGCCCCTCCCATCAGTGTAACGAAACTTATGGTAGAGAAACCATTGTGCAATCCAATTAGGATAGCTATCCTGTGGTGGAGCAAGACCCCAATAACAGGTCGTATATTCATCTCCGCCAAAGGCGATACGGTTTACTGCCTCATCCTTCCACCGCTCCTTGAAATCATTCCAGTTGTAAGGTGGCTTCCCCATACGATTATCTTTCAGGTGCGATTTCTCTGAAATCAACCAGGTATAGACTCGAGCTGTCTCCTTCTATTGTGGGCACGTATCAGCTGATCAGAAATCAAAAAGTAGCCAGAATGTCAGGCATCGGGTTCCAGGGGCAGCAAGACATACCAACATCAAAGCATAGGTACTTGGTGACAGATTAAGGTATCTCACCAGATCTTTCTTCGTCCGACTCAGGCCCAGAGGGAGTAAAGCAGTCATGTCGCGTGTACCAAACACAGAGCGAGCCGTTTGGACTGCAAATTTGGTGGTGCAGCAGTTGGCTATTAATAAGAGGGCTGAGCTGCGATTCTAGCAAAGCACTCATGGCCCGATTCTGCAGCCCTCTTTCAGAGGCGTTGCAATAACCTCGGCGGTGCGATCCGGCATCATTTCTTGCATGATATCGCGGACATCGACGATCGTGTGTTCGATTGCCGAGTCAGACTGTGGTGTGGTTCTACCGCATGGACTTTACTTTGAGCAATCAGGTGGGAGATCGACGATCAAGGGCTACCATGGGAAGCAATTGGCGAAGAGGACTGTGGGTGTAGACGAGGCACTAAACGGAAGGTAGTTAACGATGGGCGCACTAAGAGGGAAAGACAATAGATGTTATAGACGTGCTGATCTGAGCCCTGACGTTCTGAAAGAGGGACATCAAGCGAGACGTATTCTAACATACTTTGTATCTCTCTTTCGTGGAGTGGTACGTTAAAAGCCGCTTAACTTCCTCCTGGTAGAGCCAATCATTTGGAAACACTACCAATACCGAACGTGCGGCAGGCGATGCTAAGGCGGGGATCACAACGCAAGGAGCAGGTGGAAAGGAAGAGAAGACTCTACTTGTTGTTGACCTGCCAGCTGTTACTGATGGTGGTTAGGGGTGCCGCGTTGAGAAGGAGGGGCTTGATGACAGGCCATACTGAGGGGTCTGCTGTAAAGAGATAAGACAAGGAGTGCACTTCTTGCAAATACGCAGAACCTAATGAAAATCGTTATGTAAAAACAACAGAAAAGGCTGCAATAGTTTCGGGTGCCACGAGATACCTCTGACAGTTATCGATATCAGAGAGGTGCTGATACAGTTGGCATACGAGGACCAATTTCAACAAGCAGGCTGAAACTTCCATGTTGCATTTCGGATTCAGTGCGAAAAAGCAAGGAGCGAAACAGCAGGTACGGCACGTAGCGATTTTGTGACCTACTCCCGGCTCTCCTACCCATGTTCGGGATCTGGTTTCTTCTCCAGATGTCTAGGATCAAGCCTTTATCTAAGTGTTATGGTCCTGGGGTTGTCAGACACAATTGGATCGCGTTGCGAAAAGAAGAGTGCTGATCGTTGACCTTGTACAAGTATCATTGGCTTCGACCACGAACGCTCATAAAGGATCACTAACTTCCCTCAAGGATAGTTTGATATTGACTGGAAGGCGCCGCACGTTTGGAAGCCAAGGCATGCGAAGTCCGATGAGCTTATTTTAACCTTGATCGAGGATGCCAAGGTATGCAGCCGTTATGACATCTACCTATTATAGGTACACATTACTAATGATGGAGATGTCCACACGGCACGTGCCAAAATGTCATGGCGGGGGCGGAGAGACGTGACAGGGGAAGAAAACGTGCACTATACCGAGCAGGAGATGTGTGCGTCTAGCGTCTCTAGCTCCTTGTCGTCTGTCTAGTATCGAGTAGTTGCTGGTGTTGTCGACCCGCAGCTGTAACGCGTCGGAGGGAAATACTCCCAGGTCGCCACAATCGTGGCTTGAATCCCGAAAAAAGAAAGAAGAGAGCAGAGCAGCCACCAAGTGGTTTGTAGTTCTTTTTCGCTCCTGGACTGAAATGCTCGGCAGCTGAAAATCTTCGGCCCATGCACGTACAGTCCAGCTGTTCTTTGTCTTGCCTTGTCAGAGTCACGTCGCCTGGCACGCCCAGCGAGTGCAATACGAAAAAGCCCCAGATGTGCCACTGTTCAGCAGGTCTCAACCGGATGCAATATTATACAGGACCGAGTCCTGGATCTGCTTCCAGAAAAGGGGGGAAGAGGCTGAAACAACTCGTATACCAACGGCACTTCCCTTCCTATTGACTACTTGCTGTGTCTCACCTTCCTGTTCTCGTCTTGCTGCCAAGGGGGCCTATGTGTATCACAATTCTCACAGCCAGGTTTTTTTTACAATACTTTGAAGTTGTATCTCTCCTTGCCTCACCGAATCCACCAATCACTCAAATCTCAGACATCAACCAACCAGACCCAGCCTCACTCCCTTCGCTTGTGCTCACTCCTTGGGATCGCCCAGTCTAGTCTGTCGATCTCCTTGGGGCAGGCATATCATCCTCGTAGCGGACTAGAGGTCCTGGATTGACTGATCAATCATTCAAATACCTAGATGCTCTCTTACTATATAAACCTCCGGACGTCGTTATTGGGAGCAAAAAATCAATCGAGCTTTTGCGCATTTTGCGTTCTGGTGCCGCTGTTTTTGAGAGATGTCTACATCCTCGTTATGTACGCCTCGATCTTCCCCTCATTCTCAGGCGTGACCGATTTCTTGGCAGGGAGCTTTGCTTGACTGCGAATGAACAGACGATTAAGGTGTAAGCACAACAGAGCAACTTTTGTTGTCAGCATCGATGGAGAAAGCAAATCTCGCGCGCGTTCGCGATAACCAGAGACGAAGCCGCGCCCGGAGGAGGGAATATCTCCAGGAACTTGAGAGCAGGTTGCGCCAATGCGAACTCCAAGGTATCGCGCTTTCGAGCGAGATTCAGTCAGCGGCGAGGAGAGTGGCAGAAGAGAATAAGAAATTACGAGCGTTATCAGCACAGCATGGAATTAGGGACAGGAGCATCAAGGCGTATCTGCAAACACCTTGCACGGCCGACACGCTAATAGGAGGTCAATATGGGAGCCATAGCGAGGCAGTACAGGCTCTAGAGCAATCGCTTTCGAGGCGCAAACCATGCTGTACAGATGGCACCGAGCCATCTGGAGGAGGACAGTCATACGACAGAGAGCTTCCCGGAAGTGTCACCACTACGCAGTCTACGTGGGAACCATCCCGGAATGCGATATCCCGACGTCTTTCTGGATTCCAACAAGCTGGGAGGGTGGCTTCAATGCAGTATATCACACCCACCGGGAGCTCGACTAGCAGCGCGACATTGGGACACAGCACAAATCACGGAATGCCGCAACATCAGCGTCTCGTACCTGCACACATGGGAAGAGTTTTGAGCCCAGTATCGAATTCTTCGAACCAGAATCGCCAGCATCACCAGATGTACGATCACTGTCAGCAATATTCTCTATCGAACCAGTCGTACTCTTCCATGCAAAACAACTCCCTCGAACACCAATACCAGAACATGCAACAGTCATCATCGGTATACGTGTCTACGACATCAAATCCGAATGTCAGTAATTCTGACTTCGCGCGGCAAATGGTCACGACCATGGCGGGAGTCTGTGACTCACCGACTGTACGAGCAGATCCTGGTTGCGCGCCTGGCATGGACTGCGAGATGGGCAGTCACCGGGTTGTTGATATCATGGATCGATACTCTGGAACTGGGCTGTAACGACTATACAGGTGTGGAGCTCGTGAGGGGCTTTTGACACAAAGCCGGGGGGGAAGGGGATTGGACAAAATTGCGGATACATGGGTGAACTCTTGGAATTATCGATGGGAGCTTCGGTGCAGCGTGAGGTGAGCCAGTTGACCTAAGAGTATAGCAGCTATTCCAGCAGACGCAGCCGAGGCGACCTTCAATATGTTATGTCAGCACTAGACGATAGATAGTGCAAATATGAACCCCCTAACCCTAACCCTCTTGCTACAGCGCTATATACCCTATAAGACCTCCCGAAACAACACGCCCAGCTACTCCTCCGGGGTAGTATACACCTACTCCTACGGCACTTACAGCGCCAATTATACTCTAAAGACCTCTTAGGCCTCTAGAAGTTAGCAGATATTCGAATCAATCACGCTGTACAAGCCTTAATCGCTAGGGAGCCAGGGGAGAAGACTACCCTAATTCGCCAGGCTTTACTCTCCCTCTCAGTAAGAGAGGGGGGCCTAGGCCTCCCTATATACGCCCTATTAGCTCCAGGGCTTTAGAAGGACGGTTGTATAAGATATGAAACTCCCTGTTTTTAAAATCGAGATTTCTTACTTCTAGCTAGCTTGTAAGGTTAAAATAAAACCTTATGTTGGTCCACAGGAGCCATTAACCTTGCCGCCGGATGTTTGAGATAGCCGTACCAGGGGCCGGACGGTAATCGGGGGCGATTCGGGGGCGTTACAGACGCAGGTATAAATACCCTCCTTCCTCACACTCTCTTAACTAGACAATCGAATATACTGAATAACCAATTGTACTTGTTTTGCTACTTTTACTGTCTTTGTGATATCACATACTGGTGCAAACCCGCAGTAAGACTAGGAGCTTTGCTTTTCCTAAACTAACTCTTAGGCTACTTAAATAAATTTCTTACAAATTTAGCGTTATAAAGTGCTTTTTATCCATTTGGAAATCTAGATCAGGATTATAACTGTAACGGTCCGTTATTTACTCGGTGTAAATACAGAAGGCTGTGTTGATCTCTGATGATCGAGAAGTAGGTGTGTCACATAGACGGGGTAAGACAGTTACTAAGTATTGGGTAAAGAATACTATTTGAAGTTGAGCACGAAGCTCCTATCTAATGGCAGACGTGCCAGTCTTATATAGAACCTTCAAGCAACAAATCGACTCAACAGCGGTGTATACGCTTCCGACTTTACCTTTCGAAGTATAGGATGCCTTGACCAACATCAGTACTGCAATCCGGTTAGAATATTTCCGCCGGGTGGTGCCTCGAGTTTCATGACCTTCGGTACTCTAAGATGTTCCCAATTCTAGAACCTCATTTCGAACTCTTCATTTCACAGGCGGTGGATTGGAACCGAGAAAAACGTAAAAGACTAGAAAAGGAATTCTTTGATTGTGGAAATTAGGAAGCGAGAAGAGCACCACGAGCATTCACAGTCCAGCATTAAGTGCGATGTTATTCTCGAATAATGCCAATGTCGAGTAATAAATATGAACAACTTACATTATATACAGAGGAAAATTATTTACTGGGTTTAATGGAGAGATGCTGTCTGTTCTAAGCGTCGTTGCTCTATGGGTTGCTTTACCTCTCTCCTCTTCTTGTATTGTGGCAGGCTCATAACTTGACTTCACCCTATCAAACAAAAGATTGAATTGATTCCTTATTGATGATCTCTGGGTAGTATCTTTTACTCAGTAGCAGTCTCATTGACTCGCTCGGTGCGGTCCTTCTCGAAGTGATGCGGCAGAAGATTCGTCGGCGGCGGGTATGCGAAATCCTGAATTACCGAAATTAGTGAAATGCCAGATATCTGTCTGTCCGACTTACAATATCTGCCTTCACTGGCCACCAAGAGTCGTCATCGATTGAACGGTATGCGGTGACTCGGCCTCGCCGACGAATGAACAGAGCTACTTCAAACCCAGGAAGTTGGCTCAATTTGTGAGCTCCACACAATGCATCCGAGTCCTTGCGAAAGCATCCGTAATGATAAAGAGATGTCGAGGTAAAGCTTCGTGATGGCATAACTTTGCGCGGGGATGTATTCCGCCCCGTCACTGAGGAGAAACTGCCTGCCCTGCTCGCATGGAGCCCGTATGGCAAGTCCGGCACTGGTCTCAATGCCCTCAATTTTGTGCCGGCCGAGTGGGCGTGCCCCTGAGCTCCTTGTCGGGTTATGAGAAATTCGAAGCTCCAGACCCTGCTGAGTGGTGTCCTAGGGGGTATGCGATTGTCAACATCGACACCAGAGGATCCTTTGATTCTGAAGGTGACCTCCGGTAAGTGCCAGTCTTGTTCTCTCTCTGAATTGAGTTAACTGACGCTTGTTCGCTAGCTGGCTGGGTACTGGCGAAGCTGAAGATGGCTATGATACTATCGAGCATATTGCTACGCTTCCCTGGAGTAATGGCCATGTGGTCATGGTTGGGAACTCGTGGCTTGCCATGGTTCAGTGGCTCATTGCCGCTGAAAGGCCTCCCCATTTGAGCTGCATAGCCCCATTCGAGGGTGCGAGTGATTTTTATAGGGAGACGCTTTGCAGAGGCGGTGTGCCTTACAAGCCGTTTTGGAATTTTCTAGCCGACAGGTTTTTTGGTGAGTCTGTAAACGGAAAGCAAGACAAACGAACTTGGGCCTGATGCAAGATCTCCAGGGCATAACCAACAAGAGGACGTTATTGAAATGCTTGAGAAATACCCGTATATGAACGAATACTGGGAGGACAAGCGTGCAAAGATTGAAAACATTGATGTCCCAGCATATATCCTTGCGAGTTACTCCACCGGTATACACACTCGAGGCTCTTTTCGTGGCTATGAGGACATCAAGCACGAGAAGAAGTGGCTGCGCGTCCATCCTACACAAGAATGGCACGATCTCTATAAAACTTCTACCAACGAGGACTTGCTGAAATTTCTTGATTGCTACACCAAAGGCATTGATAACGACTGGGAAAAGACTCCCCACGTCCGCATCTCCATGATCAATTTTACCGAAGTAAGTTTTCCTTTGGGTTCATCAGCACCGAGTCAAATTGCTTCTTGTAACTTACTGGTAGGATTAATCTAACATTTGCAAAATAGCATCCCGTGTATGACCATCCATTCCAACGTTGGCCAATTCCTGATACTCAATACACGAAGCTGTACCTTGGACCATCTCTATCGCCTTCTCCCTCTATGCCTGCCAGCGACTCCTCGGTGTCTTATCAAGCCGATGTGCCGGCCATGCACATGGACGCTGACACCGAAGAACTCCTCTTCTCTTACACCTTTGAAAAGAAGACCCACATTGTTGGCTACCCTAAAATAAATTTGTACATGAGCGACGAAGCCACCGACATGGACGTCTTTGTCCAACTTCGAAAAGCCTCACCTGCTGGGAAACTACTCAGAAACATCAACATTCCTTTGAGTGATCTAGGCCTGACCTCCGAGGATAAAGAGGCCGTAGTCAATCCAAACATCCACCTTAGCCCGCAAGGGATTCTCCGCGCTAGCAGACGTGCAGTTGATGAGTCGAAGTCCTCGAGCCACTGGCCCCATCATCCGCACACGAAAGCAAGCGAAGAGTTACTGATACCAGGTCAGATCGTACAGCTGAACATTAGTACTTGGCCCACAGGAATGATTTTCGAAGCTGGTCAGAAGCTGGTACTTAAAATTGCCGGCCACCCTTTGATGTTGGCAGAATTCGAGCCTTTGCGGGGCCAGTTTGTTGCAGAAAACAAGGGAAGGCATGAGGTACATCTTGGGGGGAAGTACGGCAGTCATGTTGTACTTCCTATCGTAGAGATGTAAGCGTTCACTTTCGCATTGGTATATAGCACAGGTACTTCCAAAGATCTTCTTTTCTGCGTATGATTAAGAGACATGTTTGAGATCCACAACTCGATTGAAGTTAACCACTACTACGTTGAAAAATGAAGTTGTATTTCATACAAACTCTGGCTCCCTTAATGTTACTTGAATACGAAAGTAGAATTAGTGCTCAACTATCTAACTAAATATGAAATAACCCTTTTCATGTTAAAAGGTTAGGCGAGCTCTCCTTTGTTCTTTCTATATACCTTTATAAAGGAATTGAATCTGCGCTATTTGAAAACTTGCTAGAAGCATGCGGGCAAAGCAGGATCAGAAAGATGTTAGCTGTTATGACTGTTAATGTGAAGACATTTGGTGCGAGGCTGGGCTTGAGGGATTGGTATGTTAGGTGAGGGTTCAAGGAGGTGGGAAGGATGGAGAGGGTGGGGTGGAAGATGGGCAGGTGGCGAGTTACCAAATCTAGAGCATTTTTTCTTTTCTACCATTTGGATTTTTAATGCAAAGTCTTCAGGAGGAGGAGAAGGTGTAAGAGAAGGAAAAGCTGATTGGGAGCAATATCGATGTTATTCTCCTTGCAGAAGCATGTTGAGGGCTGCGACAGTTCAGTAAATTGTGAGTTTCGATTTCGCTATTCTTTGCTACGATAAATTAGGCCTCTGCTGACCGGACCTCCAGAACCCATATCGGAGAAAGTAGTGTAGATGCTCAAGTCCAGTCATTCCAGTTTTTGGTGTTGTAATAGAGAGGTGTCTGTGGTCCTTCCGCAGCGACAATGTAGCCGAGCTGACAGCTCGTGAATGAGACTTGGTTGTTTGGCATAGAAGGCGTCGTACTGTTCTCGCGTCAGCATGGCTGTTATCTGCGTAAGAGGGAAAGGTTGTTTCCTGGTTCAGAAGAGGTTCTATGGGGAGTAAATACCTTGCTGTTCATTGCGTCACCAAGATTGGACACTTTCCCACCGGGATGAAGCGTCGACCAGGGGAGTCTGCACTGGTCGCCTTTGCAGCTCTTCATCACCATCATGAGGGCGTCGAGACGGGCCTGTACCTGTGGAACTGAATATCCCTTAACTTTTCCTTTGAAGCCGGCCAGGTTTTCCATTTGCGCGGCATCGTTCTAAAGTTGTCTATGTTAGATAGATACTCATCGGGCGGAAAAAGAGGGATTCGTAGATGCAAGGGAATGCCCACTTACCGTCATATCATGCAGCTCATGCTCGTTCGTGCACCATACCGAATACATGAAATTGTAGTTCTTGCCAACCACGCGAATTGCCTTGTACGTGCTATTTTGATATTGAGCTACGAAGTCTGTCAGCAAGTTCCAATCTCAGCATTGAGTGAAGTGTCAAGACTTACTGTATGAGCCACCTGCTCCACTTTTCCAGTATGTACCCTCTCCAATATCCACACCCCAATACTCGACACCGAGATGATCGTTCAACGGACCGTTCTTAGCTTTGGCCGTCTCGGAAGGTGTGAGTGGGACTGGTGTGCCATCGAAATCGCTTCGCTGTGGTATACCCGCAAGCTTGAAGATCGTGGGGGTGATATCCGTGTGCGATGTTACGAAATCGACAGTCTTGCCCTTAGAGATTCCTGGACCGCGGATCATGAAAGGGACATTGATGTCCTCCTCGTAGGCGCAGCCTTTACCGGGTGGAAGACGGTGCTGCGCCATATGGAAGCCATTGTCTGACGTGAAGATAATGTAGGTGTTATCCGCAATACCAAGTTTCTCGACTTTGGTGACAATGGCATCGACGAGCTCATCTACTGCAGCCAAAGCCTGAAGTCGAGCACGGTAGAAGCCATCCATGTAGTCGATTTCCGCGCTGGTCAGTTTCGGGAGAGCTTTGACCCAGCTCAGTCCGCTTGGCTATGTCTTGTCAATAAATATATAGAGGAAGCTGGAAACCAGAAGAACCCACGCTGTCAGGATTGAAGCTGATGCCTCTTGGCATCTTTGCATTTGGGTATAGATTCTTGTGACGAGCTGCTGGAATAGGCGCGACGAAGGAAGGTAGAGTTGCCCCAGCTTCGAATACACCAAGAGTGTGTGGTGCAATTGGAGCTACACCGACGAAGAATGGGCGGTCGGACTTGCTGGCGCTGTCGAGAAATCCAAGTGCCGTGTTACGTGCGAGATCTGTAGAGTAGATATCTGATCGACTGACTGGTGGGTTCCGGTCGGCCTGGAAAGTTACGTTATTGTAATTGTAAGTTCCGGGGTCGATGAAGACTATATCATGAGCATGTCTTCACTGTGTGCGAGGAATTCCGACCTACATCCCGTATTGTTCCATCCAGCAGGGTATGGGCTATTGTAGGTTGAAATTGAGTGTGAATTCATAAGCTTCCCAGTGTAGCTGAAGTTACTGGAGTTAGTATCCATTACGATCATTATGAAGCCTTCATGATGTAAAGAAGGCTGAATGGGCCTTACTAGGTATTGTAACCAGCAGACTGGAGCCAAACAGGCAAGTAATTGTCGTTCAGGCCTTGAGAAATGAATTTCGGATAACCGCCTGGGCCTTTGATCAGCTTGAGTTGGTCATGTAAGTTTTGAAGTCAATTACCATAAGGAGGGGCAACATCAGTGACATTAGTGTTGTGTGCCATTTTTCCTGTCAATAGACTGACGCGAGAGGGGCAACAGATGGCAATGGTGCAGAAGTGTTGGTCGTAAGTCGTTCCTTGTTGACCGATCTTTTTCTTGGTTAAGGGCAAAGCTTGCATGGAGTCCAGAAGCTTGTCCTGATCATCGGTCATACTGAAGACGAAGCTGGGCTTTTTCTTCGAGGAGGCTGACGGTTTTTCTGAGTTGCCCATGGCTGCAGCCGCCAGGGTGAGGGCGAACAAGGTCTTGAGAAACATCGTCAGTGGTAACTTTAAATTACAGCAAGTCTTGTGAAGATGGAGGTTGTAAAAAATCTACAAGATGTGCGGCCAAATGTTCATTTATATATTCAATTCCAACTTGCCTGCACAAGTGACTTGGATCCATGTCTGGGCTAACAGCTATGGTTGCTTTTTTAATTTGCCTGCTTTCACCTTTTGCACATACTAGTGAATGAAAGCTTCCGACTTTTCTTCTTCAGCCGATGAAGCTAGATGGATCCACCGCAGTCCTAAGTGCCATGTAGAAGAAGATCACCAATCGGGTTCCAAGACACAAGCATAGCAGGAGACAAAAATCCTAGTGACTGACTACTCATTGCGCAGAGTCAAGTATATCCCTGGTTGCCCCAGATTCTGCCCCGCATTCCATACTGTGCGGGGAATGATGGAGCAGAGTGGTTCGAGGCATCAATTAGTATGTGCTGCGGCTAGACTGCCTCTGTGCCATGATAGCGTATCTGGGTCTGGGTCTGGCGTAGTCGGGGCTGAAAGAAAGTGGACGGTGTGGAGAAAATGATCGTCTCGATCTGTAAGAGATGAACTAAAGGATAGGTTAGTGAAAGTGGACGGTGAGGGGGTTGAGAGAGCACCTGCACAGACCTATGCCTCACGCATACCTAGGTATGTACTGTATAAGTAGTATGGACAACCAAAGTAACTTCCGTTGACTTGCTCTGGCGGATAACAAGTCACCTGTCCCGCAGTGGTGGGCTTCCGGCGCCAACAGACGGCTCGCCTCCCCAGCGTGGGGATCGCACACGGGACGGGAGCTCGTGTGGAGATCTTATTCCTACAGTAGCACGCACTGTAGACACAGAGAGGCAGCACTAGATCTATATCGGACTAACCAGAAGTATCACAGCACCCGTACTTGATAGGGCTGCGGGGAAAGTGGAGTTGCTGCCTAAGGTTTTCAGCGACTTGGTGAAAATCGGCGCTCCGTATCATGTAGATAACATTCTTATACTCACAGACGGAATCATCACGCTTAAATAAGCCAAGGCTTTTGTACAAAATTGACTTTTTCAAACACTTCGTGGTGTTCTCGTGCAGTACCTCATTCCCTTCCTATTTGATATAGATACTCACAGCAATCCATACTACAGGTGACGAATCAATACTACCAATGCAATCCACGGAAAGATCAGAGTAATCGAAATCTCTTCTCTGGTACAGATCGTTCCGAGACATCTTTTGCTGCCGTTGTAAATGTAAGCCCGTGATATTGTATTGATCCGCCATCTGCTTAGACCGTGCAGGAATACGCCGTATGCATCATCCGGCAGTAGCCAGGTAAGTGATCTATAGGTTGAGCTACCGAGACTAAACTCAATAAGCCGACCACGTTCCATTCATCGTACCATTCGACAGGAACCCCAAATTCACGGGTCGTGAGACCCAGCTTGCTAAGATTGAAGAAAAGCTGTACGTCGGTGGTCGAACGACAAAAGTTGCAATCTGGGGGCTTGGAGGAGTAGGAAAGACCCAGTTGGCGCTTGCACTCGTCTACCGCATCAGAGACAAGTTTCAGAATTGCTCGGTCATCTGGATACCTGCGACTAACATGGAAAGTCTTCATCAAACGTATCTCGATGTCGCCCGACAGCTCAAGATCCCTGGCTCGGATGACGATAAAGCAGATGCTAAGAAACTCGTGCAAGGATACCTGAGCCAAGAAAGCGCAGGCCGGTGGCTGCTGTTGTTCGATAATGCTGACGATGTCAATATGTGGACCAGCCAATCTAGCCCAGGATCTGGCCGTCTAGTCGACTACCTCCCACGAAGTGAGCAAGGATGCATCGTCTTTACGACGCGCGATAGGAAGACGGCCGTCAAGCTGGCACAACAGAGTATCGTAGAGGTACCGGAGATGGACGAAATTGCAGGAATACAGCTACTCCGGAATAGTCTGGTTAATCCAGATCTGACTGACAATACACCAGCTACTAAAACGTTACTGGAAGAGCTTACCTTCCTTCCACTCGCGATTGCTCAATCAGTAGCATATATCAATGAGAACGGGATTGAGTTTGCCCAGTATCTATCCCTCCTTGCCGAGCAAGAAGAGGATGTCATTGATATCCTTAGCGAGGAGTTTGAAGATGACGGGAGACATGAGCATACCAAAAATCCCGTGGCTACCACGTGGCTCATATCATTTGAACAGATTCGGAATCGCGACCCTCTCGCAGCCGAATACCTATCGTTCATGGCCTGTATCGATCCGAAGGACATTCCCCAGTCTCTTCTTCCGGCGGCAGGGTCTCGAAAAAAGGGGATAGATGCAATCGGGACCCTCGAAGCCTACTCGTTCATCATCAAGCGAGCGGCAGACCGGGCGCTTGATCTTCACCGACTAGTGCATTTCGCGACGAGAAGTTGGCTTCAGCAAAACGATAGAATGGCTCAATGGGCCGAAAAGGCGATTGTACGAGTAGAGGAAGTGTTTCCAACCGGTGATCATGAAAATAGAACAGAGTGGAGGGCATACCTGATACACGCGCATTATGTACTAAACTCTAATTTAGTTGAAAGAGAATTTCAGAGCAGGATGGACCTTTTGTGGAGGTATGGAATGTGCCTCTACGAAGACGGGCGATGGAATGAGGCTGAGGCTGCAATTGCTGAAGTGCTCGAAATTGAGATGAGAGATTTTGGCAAAGAGCACCCAGACACGCTGACCAGCATGAGTAACTTGGCTTCGACCATTCGGAAGCAGGGACGCTGGAAGGAGGCCGAAGACTTGGAGGTGCAAGTGATAGAGACGAGAAAGAGGGTGCTAGGTGCGGAGCATCCAGACACGCTGACTAGCATGGCCAACTTGGCTGTGACCTTTTGGGATCAGGGACGCTGGAAGGAGGCCGAAGACTTGCAGGTGCAAGTGATGGCGACGAGAAAGAGGGTGCTAGGTGCGGAGCATTCAGACTCACTGACTAGTATGAACAATCTTGCATTTATATGGAAAGGGCTTGGCCGAGACAAAGAGGCCATTGAGCTCATGAAGGAATGTGTAGCGTTGAGGACTAGAACTATAGGTGTTAATCACCCTCAAACGCTGTCTTCTGGTACAACATTACTTGGTTGGCGAACAGAGGAATTAGAGATTAGAGCTTTATCAGATACAGAATGAAATGACTGCTCAGACATATTGAACAATACTGTAGCAGTGTACTAACGATATTTATTATTGAGGAGTGAAGTAGGATATTGACCAAGGAACGCGCTTGAGAGCTCAAGTAGCTGGAAAGGGACTTTGGCTAAGGTTGGCGATTGATGTTTTTGCGGAGGTTGATTTTGTTTGGTTGCGGAGCTGATGTAGTGCAGGAGCTCGATGCTTCTCTGCTGCTGAGATTAAAAATCTCGATGAACGCCTTTGACTGTGACGGAACTTGAGGTTGGTTATGAAGTTGTGGATTTGTCGGAGAAAAGTGAACTTAACGTTGCGCCAAATGCGTCAGAGGCGTCGATTCAACTCCGCAGATCTCCAAATTCCAGTAATGAGGTGTTTGGGTCTTTTGGAGTCGACATGAAATCTGCGACGCAAATCTGGAGTACAGCATCTGCAGGACAGTCCCCAGGTGAGATTCGGACTTGCAGGCTGTGCAAGTAATGGTGGAGCACTCGGGGCACGCGGCATTCTCCTCCAAGATGTTTTCACCCTGATGAAAGCCGAGCACAGCTGAGTAGAGATTGAAGCGCGAAGTAGCTTAGCTGATGCTGATGCTGATGCTGAAACTACCCCCACCATCAATACCTTGGCGCTCTGCTAAATTATCACGTGATTGGGCGCTGAGCTGTGGGCTGCGCCGTCCTCTAGAAATACTCAACGCCCTCATCCTCTTCCGCGTCTGCCACCAAGACGACCACCACTACCATGTCTCAAACCGAGCCCACATATGTCACCGAAACTACATACAATTTCCACCGCGAAAGACAAGAAAGCGCCATCCGCGGAGAGTTCGGTCGACAGGCATCCCTTATCGAGAAGGGCAACAAGCAGTCACGAAATGATCTCACGACTACATTCAGCGACAGAATATCGAACGTTCACGGCACTCTAAGCGGCAGTATCGGGGAATTGAGCGATGGAGTACAAGTGCTAAAGGACGAGGTCCACCAGGTCAAGGACGAGGTCCACCAGGTGAAGACCAGGCTCGATCACATCGAGGGCGATGTGAGTGAGGTGAGGTCTAGTCTTCTAGACTTTGGAGTCCGCCTCGAGCGTATGGAGAAAGTCAGGATGAATGGGACGAAGTCTCGTCTTTACGAGAAGATCGAAATGTTTGGAAAGATTGTTCCTGGTGTAGGCTACCAAATGCCCCGATATGTCCCGAAGAATGCGGGCGAGTTCTGGAAGTTGAAAGGCGACGTGAATACAACCAGCAGTAAGCATTACTTCACGAGAAGAATATTCCAAAGGCTAATATGCGGAAAATAGCCCGCCGGCTGATCTACCTAGTTGAATTCTACAATATTGACGACTACCAACATTGGCACAAGACTCAATTCGAGGAGGATATGACAAGTGATCCTGATGATATGCAATCGGACGACGAGCAGTCGAGTTTGGACTCAGCATCATCTGATTTATCTCTCGAAGAAGCAGTCCAAAGATATCCTGCCCAAGCCGTCGAAAAGGTTGCCACAATGCTTGGCTTGATTGAAGAAAACTTCGAACGTGCTCTTAAATATCAACAGCTACCTCGAAGAATCGAGCAGCGACTGCAGTCGCGAGAAGATCAACCTATGGAAGAGGCAAAGCGACAGAGATTGCCATTGCGACCCTCCCCAGAAGTTCCGAAACCAACCCTCACTCTTTCTCAACTCTTGCGGGACCAAAAATCCGATTCGCCCGAATTCGATGAAACACAACTCGAGTATGATAACTCCTCATCAGCTGCCAAAGCACGAGCCCAGATGATCAGGAAATTAAAAGGCGGACCACACTCTAACTTCCCCTCGATAACGTATCCAGAAGGTAGTCCGATGGAGCCAAATGAATCGCCAAAGTTGCAAGACTGACAGGCCTCTTGCTCTCCCACCCATTTGGAAGTGGTACTGTCGCGTTTCGCGACAAGTCGAGATCACTTTCTCTGACATCTGAGGCATCGAGTTCATCCCGCAGATCTCCAAACTCCAGAAATGAGGTAGTTGGGCCTATTCAAATCGATGCAAAATCTGCGACGCGAATCTGGGGTTGTGGTGGAGGTTGATAATTGTTTGTTGTTGCTGTCGTTGAAGAAGAAAAGAGACGAGGCTGCAGCGAATCCAGAACATTGGGGCGCAACGGCATGCTCCCGTTTCTTTGCTCGTGCCTCCTCGAGGTCTTGTCACCTTTTTCCTTTCTATAGGCTTGGTCGAAGCGTCGGGCTACGAATGCGATAGAATAGGTGGAAAGCATCCTCTGAACAAGTCCGGATTTATGACAAAGATGTAGACCGTCGCTCACGGGTCGTTGACGGGAGGTCTGTATCACCATTCAGATTCATTACGAATCGGACCCAAACCAAAGTTAGCCCTGTGTCGGCCTGGTCTGAGATGGCATAGTCGTGGAGCCTGGGGCGTAATTCTACGCAAACCTCAGGAGCTTTCATCTTCTGAATGTGTTGAAGTGCTTGTACAAGCTTGTATGTGATGCGATTTTGTATAAGAGCAATTGTGGGTTTCTATGAGGCGGACTGACCGGGTGAATCGTTCGACTATATTCACAACACGGAAACACATAGACAGTCGCCAGCCGCCAGTTGTCGAATGCGAAAGTGTGTGGAAGAGGAGATGCTTGTCTGTTTCTCCGTAGCTCGAACACGCTATATCACCTCCTTTCCTACCTTATCATAGTTCTTCGCCACTGATTAATATAATTTGTGGGTTTCGATAAGGTTGGAAACCACCCCCGGTTTCCGTAGGGGATCGATATCCTGATGGTATCACCACCACTAGCTGAGTACAATCGAATTACGGGGTGGTGACCTCTTCGAAACTTAGTGATAGGGCAATGATACCATCGCGTATTTGAGGGCTGAGAGCTGATCTCCTCAACTTCTTGCATGTATAAATGTTGTAAGGCATCTTATTTCCCTACAAAGTATACCCTGTGCCAGCTACATGTCAACTAACAATAGTAGCGTCTAGAGGTGGGGTTCATTCTGGCCATCGGCCGTTAGCAAAAGCCGAAGAAGTTGCCGAAGACCGAGTGAACTCGGCGTTGGAGGCATGAAGCCGACAGAATTCGGACATTTTCGCGTTCTTCGCTGAGCGAGCGGCCTCCAGCTTCTGCTTATGCCAGAACTATCTTAGATCGTAGAGGACTATTCAGGATTGATTAACCACTCCTTCCACTGACCTCCCCTACAAGATCAAAGTGAATCACTTGTCATTTACAGTGCTATGAATGAAGAAGCTTAGAATGGGTTAGGAAGGCGGGGTAAAAGAAGTGAGGTAGGAATTAGCGGTTGCTAACGTGTATTTAGCAAACAGCCTACCCGGTCCCGAAGAACCTTCTGCCTGAAGACATTGAAAAGCGCCTGAGAATGCTATTGAATAGTAACGATCACCCGCAACGATCGGAAACATGAGGGAAACGGCCAGGAATTCAAAGGCCCAACGAATCGCGTACTAGCACGGGAGGAAGCTGTGACTATCACGGGAATTTCTTGAAAGGCGCTTAACTTGTACCAGCTATAGTTTCCTTTTAATCGATTCGACTGCTTCTATATTGTCCTAAAACCTGATCTTTAAAATTCTACTCAATTCCTACATTTTACAATGTACTAGTGGCAAGCGTTCCAAAATATCAATTGATCAGCATCATCAAGGAATTCTTTTAAATCACCGCTCCGGAGAATTCTCATCGTGGTCCCTCGGCTATTTAATTGCATAAAAAAACTCGTCAAGTTACTGCTGCAATGCTAAACCCCACAAATTTCCCCATCGGAATTTGATGAAGTTGCGGATATGTCTGGAAAAGAGTGAATTCGACTTGGCGCCAAAAACGTCAGAGGCGTCAAACCAACTCCGCAGATCTCCAATCTCCACCAATGGGGTATTTAAGGCTTTCGGAATCGTTATGAAATCTGCGATACGAATCTAGAGTTGTGGTGGAGATTGGCAGTTGTATGTTGTTGTTGATGAGGAAGAAAAAAGACGAGGCTGCAGCGAAAGCTCAGAATGGTGGGCGCACAGGATCTTCCTTGGCAGGGTAGATCAAGTGGAGACTGAACTGGAGTAGGCAGGAAGCCAAGCCACCAACCAAGCTGTGGGGGTGGCGCCGCAAAACCACCGCAGTCCCCACAACTACAAGAAAACATGCCTTTGTAAACAGCTGTGCTTGTTTAGACGACAATGATTCTATGGGTAAGAACAGCCTGACAGGAGTAGAAATACGACGTCGGAAGGCGCAATCTCTCAGGGACAGCGAGAATTATCGACGGCAACAGCAGTCAGCTCGAGACCGGGAATGCATTCGGAGACATCAAGCGCGAATCGGTAACCATTCACATACACGACCCGACCAGGTCCTTACCAAACCGACCGAGCCGTCAGTCAGTGCGCATCGCGCTACTTCACCACTCTCTATGGCGCCGCGAACCTTGCCCTGGGTTGAGTCCAGGTCTGGAATCACATTTGCCAGGTGAGGCATCGACCCTGTTTCGATTGAGGCTACTGACAGTACCTTAGTTTATTCAACAATACGCAATACTCTGACATGAGCGTTTATCTTGGAGAATCAAAGGTGCCTTTCGCAGCACATCTAGTAGTTTTGGGAGGCCGTTGTCCCTATTTTGACGACATGTTTCGGGGTGGATTTAAGGAAAGCATAACAAAGGAGATTAGCTTTGAGAAGGATAGCCCGCATGCATTTTGGCGAGCACTCTGCTATATTTACACAGGGGACTATTCAGATGAATCCTCTAATACTTTGACTTCCGAGAGTCTGTTGATCTCCCTCCTTGAGAAATAAACGACTGACATATCCATGTGATGATTTGGAATTGTTCAAACACCTGCGAGTGTTTGCTCTCGCCGACATGTTGCGAATAGACGAGTTAAAGCTCATTGCATGCAAAAAGTTTGAACGTCAACTCGAACAGCATTGGATCAGCGATACGCTTCCTGATTGTATTCGCGAAGTATACTCGACAACGAACGATATCGACTCAAACAGCATGAGGATTGCTGTAGTGAATACAGTGGCTTTTCGTAAGGATGTTCTTGTTCAGAAGGGGCCAGTTCAAGACCTTATTCGAGAGGCGGGCGACTTTGCAGTTGATCTTGTGTTGAAGATAGCAGGGAACAGCTCTGGACGGGGCTAAGCATCTCGGGAAACGACTAGAGGATATAGAAGGTGTAGTTCCTGGTTTTGATAGTATGGTTCCTGGTCAAGTGAGAACTTATCACACGCCTATCAATATGACTGCGAGTCTTCCTGGCAAACTATAGATATGCGGCTGCATCCAAGTCGAGAAACTCCAACATATCTAATCAAACCTACTCACATTTTCCAACGGTGAATCAGAACACGATATGCTCCTCCTCTCAATCATCACCTGTAGCACCCTCCCATGCGAACGAAATACAGATGAGTCCCCTTTGAGCTGACCGCAATTGGAATGTAAGCTCACTTGAGTCATGGGAGCAGTCCATTTTTAGTTCCTCTGTAGTGGGAATATTCTCCACTTCAATAATATGATTGTCTCGACTCAATACAGTATCATCCTCGATCTGTGTAACAGATAGGCATCCCGAAAGAACATGAAGAAAATCAGAGGTGAGAGATAGTATACCCAGCTCTAAATGAAGTGACGGTGTTTTCAACGAAACCAATCGGCTAAAAGGCAGCTCCTTATCTTCGATGGTAAGAAGAGAAACATCTGGGATAGGTGCACACGTCGTCTTTAAGTCGCTTTCGTCAATGAGATCAGGTTGCGAAGGCGAGCTCGGCGGAGTTAAAGGCAGTGCTGTGTAACGGAAGGGATCTGTGGTTGGATACCTGTGAACAGATCGTGACTGAGATCGGATTGGAGCTATGGAAGCCTGCGCTAAAGGTATAGCAGAAATGCCTGAGGACGACCAAGATGCGAGTGGTAGCAAGACATTCCCATTAGGAAAATGATATTTTTTCTTCCTCTTCAATACCGATGCCCTTTGGATCCTACCATCTACTATCTCCTTCAATAGCATGGAAAGCCGACCGAGCTCTCCGTACCGGTCTGCTGGAACGTTCATCCAGTCTGGCAAGATCCAGCTGGCATAGAGCCGGCCGTGGGTCCGAGGTACATAGAAGCCGCCGTGGAGGGAGAATAATAGATTGCACAGGTAGCAAGCACTCTTGCTTGAGCAGATAAACCTTGGTCGCAGTCGGCCTGGATGAATCTCATAAAAGAAGAGGAGCTGTATCTCCGCGTGGACCTTCCAGTGTGACGCCGAAAGAGAGGCAGGCATAGGGATCTGGAATGGCTCCACCTCAGTACTCTCAAAGAGCCGACATTCCCTGTGCCTTGCAGTGCAGACAAGCTCGGAAGTAGCGGAGTAGTACCGGCCCAATTTCCCGATCGCTTCTGGTAGATATGCCTTCAAAGTTGGGTCGATCAGCGACGTCTGAAGAGCTCGACTGAGATCAGTGGCCAACGAGAATGCGTGAATCTGCTTCACGATCTCTCCTACCACTTCAACTACCCCCTCCGCCTCGATGGTGTTCGCGTTGGTGTAGGTTATACACTCAAGTCTAGCAAATAAGCTTCGGATTTCTCGTACCCTTCGTCTGCTTTCCTCAATTGTCTTCGTCGCTCTGATCAATCGATTGTGAATTGCATCATGCAACTATTCGATGAAGGGTCGTTTTCCAGCAGTCTTCTTGTAGGTTTCGCGTGATGCGATCGCAGACGGGACAGAATTCGATCAAGGTCAAGGCTAACAACCTCTCGAAAGGCTTCTTCCGTATCTTCCGATTTTGAGCGCACTGAAATGTAGATTAGTAAAGTATTGAAAGAAGATCGACAAGCCAACCTCTCTGCGCGGCATACTCTAGAACTCTCGCAAATCTGGCAAGCCCAGCCGTAACTGCTGAGAGGTCTCCAGTATTTGCTGCCACTCGTATTGTGATTCCTTTCTTGTTGTGGTGTTCTTCGACGCAGACGGCCATGACCTTGAGAATATCCTCTGAAGTAGCAAAGAGAAATGCTAGGTTGCACGCGATCTCTTTCTCCCGCGTAATGCGTAGCTGACAGTTCGACTCGACCTCCAGGCTGACAGCATTTTCTGTCGGAATCTCAGGGGGCTCGTCTAGCTGTCGGAAGATTGCTGATGGACTGCTACAATTGCGCGCGGGTGATCTCGCTTCCCCGTAGTGTCTCCATGTTTGTCTCGTCGTCTTCTCCTTCTCAGGGGACTTAGTATGATCTGGCGGAGCAAAGAGTGGCATATCGTGATTGCCTGAGAATTTAATGTCTTTAGAGGGTGTGGGAGTACAAGACAGTGGTCGCAAGGGAGCTATTGCGGGAGGTTCAGTGACAAGAGCCAAGATGGTGCTAGTGAGTGCGACGGGCATTGCGGGGCAGTCCGCTGGGCTAGAGCGGTCCCTCCCGCGGCACCAGCACCCTCGTCCTGGCCTTGGACTTAGCGTTCTGTCTATCTACCCCAATAAGCTGACGCCACGACAGGAAACGGAATGGCGATCTCCTCAAACCTCGACAAAACATCGAGTTGTCTGCCAGGGCTGCGATGATGGAGAGGGAATGATATGGGTTCCTGGGTCGCAGGAGTATCTCGATCATCTGAAGGAGCGAAATGTTTGCAAAACTTGCCAGATGCACTTTGAAAGCACTAGCAACCTTCACAATGTAAGTGACGCCTTGTTCTTCCGATACTTATGATTGACACCGGCTTTAGCATCAAATGGTGCATCTGGAACGATCGATTGAATGTCACGGTTGCTACCGATCATTCAGAACCTATCCCGCAATGATAATACACCTAGAGTCTGGCGCATGCGACTCCGAGATTGATCTAATCGATCTAAATGAGTCTGCTGCCAAATGTTTCCAGTGGAAGGCTTATCTTGTGGAAGAGTATCGGGAGAGGCTGCTTAGTTGTCGTGACCCATCATTTGAGTATAGCGACAGCCTATCCATTCAAGTGCCCAGAATGTGATACTGTATTCACGAGACTATCAGGTCTGTTTCAACACGCGTACAGCAAGGCATGCAATCAAGATTTGGATAAAGGCAAGATAGGTCAATTGGTCAGATGGCTAGAGGTGCAGCACAGCGGGAGTGGGAGTGAATAAGCGGCTGATAAGACACTGGGTATGTAGAAATTAATGGTCGCACTTGAGAATTTATCGATCCCGCCGTCATGTCAAACCACGAACCGACCAAGTTACCAATTGTATCTTGAACCTAACCTACTTCGAGGCATAAGCTATGATAAGCCCATTTGCTTTCTCGTAGTGGGTTCGTCCGTGCCGATCGGGAGGACTGCCAGATATTGATATGGGTGGAAGTAGGTCGACCAATCCATATGTGCAGTGATACGACCAGCCGGAAGAAGAACGTGTTTCGTTGAGAGCAAGGCCAAACTAGCTTGAAGTTAGCACAAATCCGCACTATGACTCTTCCAGGAATCGTCCATGCCTACACTAGTTCCGAGCCTCGTGTTCTTCCATGTGATCTTCAATCTTGATAAATTCAAGAGATGAAGGGCGCCTGGGCCCAAGCATCCAGTCCCCCATTGCCAACCACTCCGACCAGTGGCTTTCTGCATCCAAAATGTCCTCCTCGGTCGCTTCTCTCAGTGGGACCAGATATGGGACCTTCTCTTCGCTACCCATGTCGTAGGCTGATTTCACGATATCCCAAGTCGTACTTTTGGCAGTGAGAAGGTAGTTTCGCCTTTCCTGCTTACGTAGGTTTGCAACACCACGAGAGTAACAGCTACCAAAGAAGTCCTCGAGAATTTTGTCTGTGTCATTGCCCGTACAAACGAGGCGACGCATGTAAGGTATCAAAGACACCTTGTGGGAGGAGCGTTTTTCTTTTAGCAGCCACCAGAAAGGCACAGTCAGCAAACGGGGTTTATGCTTTTCAAATGGTAGTCGGATGTTCATGAGCTCGCAAAGAGACTGAACGGAAGTAGAATACTGTCCGTGGTCAACAAAATACCGCCAGCACTTTTCGTATGCGACAGGATGCTGGTCAAGATCCAAGTGTGGTCCGTATGACTGGCCATCGCCGGTGGCTCGTTCGGTTCTGCCGGGGTGATTTGCTCCGTCCCACATGGTGTTAGATCTTCTGGAGTAAGGACGCAATCCTAGGTGAAATTATCCTGGAATTGATTCTCGAGAGATGATCGACATGCCCAAGGCCTTGTTATATGCCAGAATTTAACGCCCATAACTATGAGTCTCTTGAGCTCCCTTCCAAGCCTCATTGCGAAGCCACTAAGGAACACATCTCCGACACTTGGAGCCAGAAACGCAGATGATCATTCTGTTTAGGCGTCGATCTGTGTGTATTATAGAAGACTTCTGGATCGAGGCTAGTGCCTTAGCCTGGCCAGGCCTCTTATTGGATTGCTTGCAGAAGCCCCTCGTGTGCTGGCAAAATGTAAATCATGCAAGACACAACATCCAATATCCAAGGCATCAAATGTCACTCATTAGCCGCACTGAGCAAGAATTTGGTACCGCCCTTACATGTACAGGCAGAAACTACTTTGGTATTCAATATCGATCCGTCGGTGGCTGAGAGGTGTGGCTGCACCACGACGGAAATCAGGCCACTTGTTGAATGCCAAGTGACGACAATGAGCATTTTTACTTGAAAACGATCCATTTGATACAACAAGCAATCACACGTGAAAGATCAAAGCTCTTTTGCTACGCGTGCGTGATTGTCTCCGCAAAGCCTAGCAAGGGGTTTCGAGTATACCAACCGCATTTGGTTGTCGTATCAAGCTGATAATTCGCTTCTGCATATGTGAACGCTTTTTAGAGGAAGAGCCGGGTTCTGACAAGGGAGACTTCATGTTATGCTTCACTTTTGCCTGACATTCCGCATCTTCAATTGATTATCAATGTGAACTACCTCTTGAACTACCTATCGTAGCAATTAAATATTAATGAAGAAAGATCACAACGCCAGAAACAATTGCGCGAGGAAGAAATTTTTTATCCTCAATCTACGCGTGCCCAGTCTCCATCCTTCCTACCCTTACTCCACTCTTTGGATCTCCATGCGCGTCAATGTCTTGTCCCCACTCGACAAATTCTCAATGACATCGAGCGTAGAAATTCCCTTCATGTTCTTCCGATCAGGATACTTGGGAATAGAATTGATAATGCCGCGAATGCGTATTACAAACCCTTCACCAGGAGGAATGACAACAGCCGGGAAACCCTCTGCATCGACATCCCATGGTAAATTTGCTGGATCAAGCAACGGCGGCGGTGGCCCATCAGGGTCGTTTTGTCGTCCTTCGTTCGGAGTATCAGGAGTCGGTATTGGATCTGGGGTCATGTCTGGCATGATTACACATTCGTATGATCTCTGATCAAGTTCTCGGTCGGAGTTGGTGCAGGTTCTTGTTTCTTCCTGGCTTTGTCGCGTGCGTAGAAAATTGAGACAATGATACATACAACGGCAATTATGGCGCCAATGTATGGAATACACATGGCCAATGTATGGGATACACAGGGCCAATGTACTCCCAGCAAAGAGTCCAAACGTTCCGATAGCCACAGATGCCACTTCAATAGCCATCCCAGCCCACATTAATCCGATCTGAGCTCGTGCAAGTCTGATTCCAAAATTGGTCAGGTTCCCACTCTTTAATCTTGGGCTAACGTAACAGTGAAGGCAATGCTGAGCGCTGTAGCAGCCAGCATGGCAAATCCCACAGCGACTTTAGCTTGCATCGTGACTCTTGGTTTTCTTTTGTTGAAGTCATCGCCCGCCTCGTTGATCTTCTTGTCCCATTCTTCTTCCGACATCGTGGGTGGTGACTTCTTCCCTTCTTTCTCCATAGTTCTCATGACATCCTCTTGGAAGTACTGTTTGGTCATTTTTTCTGCTTCATGAGCCCCTGGTTTACCAGCGTTCTTATATACCTCTATGTCCACCCAATCAATGCTCTTCATGTTCAATCCATTTTTGGGATCGGAAATATCCCAGAACTGGAGTGCCGCTTGCTTGTCGATGCGAAAATTCTTAACATTCTTGTCGAAGTTTGACTCCAACATGTCTTTCCACGAGCCCATCACACCACTCAACATGTAACCAGCCGCTGTCACCCCAGAAAGGACTGTTGTGGCTCTTTGGGCAGGAGTGAGGTCGGGCCAGTAATCAGAGGCAGACATGATTGCAAATACAGACATAAGACCCATCTGAAAAGTTAGTATACTTGTGCGGAAGAGAGTTCCTACTTGGAAGGCAATGGCATTGGAGTGCTACTTACTGTGCCCACAGTTATGGTTGCTCGCATGTAGGTTTTCTTGCCGGAAATCCTCGAACGCCTCCAAAACGGTGAGACATGCGATAACATTATCGAATTGCTAGCCCGGTCTCCTCTCGTAGATTCCGAAACTCTTCCGCCTAGGTGGTGAGGGTTGCTTGTGGCAATGAACGAATAGACGGCTATATTTCTCTCGTCACCTACTTTTGATAAGATTGTACTGGCGAAGCTTTTTGCGTAATGTTCCTCGGCTCAAGCTAAATGTATTCGCTGCTTCGTAGTGCACAAATGGATGACTCTGCTATGCGAGCATCGCCTTTATTTGGTATAGGGCAAACATCGTTTCTAAATGTGACATTCATGTTGTACTTATATAAATGGTGTTATGCGCGACGCTGATTCTGATCCCATCGAATACCCATCTGCATAGTTCTCGGATACTAATACCTTACCTTCTGGACTTGTGAGTAGAGATCAAGGGCAGTGACTGCTGTCAGCTCATAAATCTGTTCACATTCTCACCACCCATTCAGGAAGTTCCCCGCCGAGGTTTATTCCGTCTCTTCCTTCCGCTTGCCTTTTTGGCGATAATAGCTCCGTCATCGCTCCCACTATCTGAACTATCAAATCTCTGGGTGCCGACAGTGATGATCTTCACCACATTACCCAGACCAACTGCAAGGCCTCTTTCCCCCACTCTCTCGATTGGACCCAGACCGCTGACGAGAAGATGGTCCCTTCTCATGTGAGAAAGCGGAGTTGTAGTCCGGTCTCCGCGCGCTGAGATGGTCCACACCTCCCACTCGCCATCGCTGTCTAACTCGGATGCAAAATGCGATAATTGTCGCTGAAAACCACCACGACGCCGAAGTCCAGATTCACCAGTCGATCCGGCTCCCTGAAAAAGGTGCTTGGATTTCCGAATCCCGACGAGATGGCCGAGGAGGACATCCCACTCCCCTGGATCCTCAACGGAGTAAATTTGGTTCACAGTCTCTGGCCACCAGCAGCACGTTTGAAAACACGATAGGTGGGGGCCCCGGAAGCATATTCTGTCGTCTTCGTGCTTTGGTTGGTAGCAATGCATAACGCACTCGTTAATTTCTGTGTTTTCATATGCGACTACGAACTTTCGAACGCTAATAGAGCCACAAGGAGATCTCTGGCGAGAGGAGAAGAAACAGCGAAGCGTGTTTGGTTTGATTGGCTTGGTTTCGAAGGTATATAGAACCTTGTGAGTGGTCATATTGATCAACTCTACAGATCTACACCGAATTGCGAGATAAGAGTTTAGTAGAGGGAGCAAAAAAGTTGGGAGAAACCCTGGCCCTGTAGTTGATACAAAGGGAACTTGTTCCGGATTCCGCACTGTCTCTATCTCTGAGGTAATAAGAACAGCTTCACTGTTAGGCAACGTAATGAACCGGATCGCTATGTCGGATGGGACGACTTTCCCAAAACGGGGTTTCAAGCCTGGCAACCACGTACGACAGATGCGTGGCTGGGTGGTCTCACCGCTTCCGACATGCAGCTCTGTCATCAGTCCGTCAGCCAAATGAGGAAAACCTGTCCGATAAGCTCAGTTGGGGAGTTACCAAAGATGAGAGCAGCGGGGGTTTTTCCTTTCCTCAGAACTGGCACGGTCGGGCCCCATCGCCTTTCGGGGATGTTCCACAAAGCCACAAACCCTTTGGCAGACAAGATTGCTAGCCACTTAGACCCACTGTCGATGGCCATCGCAAGAACTGGGAAAGGGTCGTTATCTAATTGGGGAGTTGGAACCTCGCAGCTTCCCTCCCCGTGGCGAACATCCCAGACACGAATACATCGATCGAGTCCGACAGAAGCGATAGTCCCTCCAATGGAGGTACTGAGGAGCACAATATCCAAGACATGACCATAGAGACTCTTCACAGAGATTAGAGGCTGATCTCCCAGCTGCTCGCCATCACCAGCCTCGCGCGTGCCATCACCAAGCCAATAGTTCATCGATAATGATACTGCGGCAACAAGGAAGGGGACAGTAAATACGAGTGGGGCCTTCTGGTGCCTAGTGAAATCGTAGAAAGCAGGCAGAAATGGTCCGGCACTCACGTGATATGAAGTCCTGTCGGAGCCATCAAGTACAAAAATCAAAGGATCGTACACACGGACAACATAGCTGCAAGCGTCTGGCCTGAGTACCTGGACTACTTCGCGGGCTATCTCATGGTTTGCCAACTGGCACCACCCTGCTAGACCCCTCGCTTTGTTGATATCGATAGCGAGCATAGGTAGAGGCATCTGGTGACGTCCTGGACGTGTTGATTGCGCCTGCCGGAGAAGTCTGAACAAAACTTGGAAGATTCCTTCTCGGTTGAAAAAATGGCACTCAGCAGCAATAATACAGAATACCATTACGAAAGTTCCAGCGACACGACCTGGGATATTTCCTCCGCCGTGAATGATAGACTTTATCCATGTTTCTCGAGGGCAGTCGTCCGGCATCCAAGGCCACGGCCTCCGCGAACATGAACGACTCAACGAGTCACGCAGCTCTATGCCGCGTAGATTAATGCTCAAGACAGCAAAGGAGAAGGTCATTAAGTAGAAGAAGTCGAATATCAGAGCAATCGCAACGAAAATGCAAAAAGCCGCGACTCCTGGAGACACCACCTGGGAGAGCATCCACAAGATCACGAGATTTTGTATCAGGCTGGCGAGAGCCACATGTCCGGTGCGCCCTAATGCATCGCCTATTCTGCATGCCGTTGATGCCTGGGGAGGCGTCATACTCACAGCAAGCACGATTCGAAAACCATTCTCCAGCCCAATAACTAGTATGATAATCGGAAAAATGTCGCGAGGTAGCTGGTAGAGGTCAATCTGGAGAATCGCGCAGATGGTAAGACTAGATATGACAGAGACTCCAATTTGGCCGAGGAGAGCCAGGATGAGGCCAATTTTTGATTTCAAAGCTGGCAGCTTCGACGAGTTCGAAAGGATATACAGAGTAGTGAGCGAGTATGTAGAAGTCAGGACAAGCTTATCCGAAATGGTAAGCGGCTGGGACCGGAACTCGTAAAGGGTGCTACCAATTGAGCCATCTTGGGGATATATGCGGAAATTTGAGGGCTTCTGGCGAGCGAGTGCCTCAGCTTTCCGTTCCCACTCCCGGCCAACTGGAGAATTGAGCAGATGGATCAGAGTCACGACAAGTGCATCCGCAGCGACAAGCCGGTGGTCCTCATATTCCTTGCCGCTGAATACGACTGAGTGCTTCAAGGTGAAATTATCCGATTTAACGGTGCCTTTGTCGGCGGCCATGAAAGGCTGAGAACAGGGCCAGTACTGGAGCGGTGAATTGAAGAACCATGATGAGTTGCCTTTGCCATGGATACCATGTATTTGATCCCGCATCCCTTGTGCGAGCTCTCCATAATGGTCCGCCTGAGACTTGTTACCCGAGTTGGTTCGTGGGCAAAAGAAACCTGCGGGCCCTATGAGCTCATCTTGTATCTCCAGCGCAGTTTCTAGAACATCTGGGAGTAACGCTTTCATGTAACTACCTGCCAAAACAGATCAGTGGATAACTACCGAGGCGATTACGAGCCATACCGTGCACCCAAAAGGACCGCATAATAACGTCAGGAGTGGCCGAGTCGTCCCCATCGAGTGCTTGTGCTGATATCCACTCATGATTTGGTAATTTTGAGGTGGTGCCGGTCATGGGCTCATTCGAGTATAGAAAAGGAAAAGGGTATAACAGGGTGGCAGCGGTTGCGACAGATATAATGAGGAAGACAAGCGGGCGGCGGGTAACTCGCTTTCCGTAGTGAGTGAACGCGGTACGTATCGGTTGTTCAAAATTCAGGGCAGGAAGTTTCATTGTGCTGAGTGAAAACATTAGCTTGGTGGCAGCTGTAAACTTGTTAATACAGGGGCTTACATCCGATGCGTGTCTAGGAAATTCCAAGTCATTAAAGAGGTTTTGCCAACCGCTTCGCGGTGGCAGGTGTGCAAAGGGCCGTCAGCTAAAGATCTGATCCAAGGATGGTCCCGTTTTTGGAGGGCTATCTTTACTATCGGGAATAAGAACAGTCGCTATAATGCTACGCGTTTTGAGTGATAGGTTTCTTTTCTAGACACATACCTCCCATATACAATGTGGCTTAGGGACAGAGGTAGCCTTTCAGACGCAAGTGCTACGATGCACCAAGGCTCGACCACGTTCACGAGATTGATTTCGTGTTTCCTGCTAGATAGATCGTGAATCAGGGATTGATAGTGGCTATGAAACAACCAGGCACAGAAGCTGCCTGAGGTGCTCCAGCTTCATCTCAAGACTTGATAGCGTCAACCCAGGCGTTGGCAACAACAGAAGACTACCCAGACTCGGGGAGAGGTAGACCTCGAAGTCGCCGAGATATTGAGTGATGGTGTGACCTGGAGATATTCGCTCCAGAATATCATGAAGCAGTGATGTTACATTACATTATATCGTTGTAAGCTGCGAAGATTAGAGACCCGAGTGGATTCCTGGCCGCCGGAAAATTCCTGGCATGTAAGAGAATGTCATTCGTGGCGGCACCTCCTACATCCAAGTATAAATCCCTATCTTTCTATGCAATCAGGCCATCTCGGCAGTAACAACATTCGCATTGTGGAATTAACGCCGAGGCCTAGACCGGTCTTTTCTGCCCACTGTCACTGTCGGAAAGCAAGTACGCTCTCGAGATCCTGCGAGCAAGGTGAGAGTCGCCGAATCATATCTCGTAGGGCAATAGCACTGATAGCCAATTGCGAACAATGGCTTGAAAGCCATGACATGAGCTCACAAGGGAGGGAAAGATTTTGCCCTTCTACAGTGCCGAACAAGTCGTCGCTAATTGGCGTATGATTTCCAGCCCTGCACAGAACACCCTTGAACCCCGCTCATGAGCCCACCGACCAAGTACTTGGTATAATACGCGTCTCGTACTATATTTCTTTTGGTAGCAGCAGGGGCCAGGACATGCAATCCGCTCATGATTGTCCAACCTGGATGGTTCAGGCACGGTGCCACCGATTGGCTTGTATTGACTGTTTGCGATGATGAATGACGAGCAACGACGGCTTCTGTGATCAAGAGCCAAGAAGGGGGCGTTAAAACTCGGTTACATGAGTGATCCGGGGAACGCGGAGAGCTGTGTAGAATCATCTGATAATCTCTTGGTGATTTCGAAAACTTCTACTGCGCCTCAGCCACACGCTGGGTTTTGATTCGGACCGCAGCAGGCTACCATTCCGGCCATAATCATGTTTGACCGGATCGTGGGAAATCGGACTTGATGATCACATTGTCTAGATCCTTCTCTCTTGTCCGAACAGCAGAAGCCCCTGAAGATTGATTCGACTAGGGGAAGAGAAACCTGTTCCCAAGGAGAGGACGATAAGAAGTTTCTTGAACCTGTGTCATCGTCCTTGGAGCTCGCAGGAGGGCCTAGATGGCGATTGATACCCTGCAGGCTTATCATGCACGCATTCAACCAATCCTTCTCATCCCCAACCGCCTGCTACCCACCTTCCGCCCTGCCCCTGCCTCTGGTCCAATGCACGGCCACATATGTCCGATTCAATGACCAAACAGCAGATGAGATGGCCGATACACAAACAAAGACTTCAATCAAAGGTCGATTGATGCAGGCTACGCAATGAGGGCTAATCAAGCGAATGAGAGTAGTGGAGCGCAAGGAGAGCAAAAGAACGGTTCGTCACTCCCTCTCTTTGCCCCTTGTCCTAGAGACTCAGCAGCCTTTTATCTTCAATGATAAGAGCGTTACTCTGCTGCGAAGTGAGGCTTCCCTATGGTCGATTCGTAGAGGATACATTGATACCTGTTGTCTTCAAGCATTCTTTACGACTCCATTTCGCTGCTTCTCCTACCCCACGATAATTTGGAGGGCTGTTAAGATCTCTCAGTGTAAGAACTGTACTGTATGTTTGTAGTAGCCATGCAGTAGGTACTTGATGATGAAACCTACCGGAGAGATACCTAACCCTCCCAGGAGGGCGCATCTGTTAATCATGGTCATCCTGATGCTGGTTTCTACGCCAGGCGGAGAATCAAACGGGTGGTTCCCATCCACATCGATGTAACAGGCAGGAAGGAAGCAAGAGATTTCGAGTCCGCAGAACTCCGTCTTTTCAGCTGTCTGCTCACTCGCTGACGACCAATAAATGCAGCTGATCCTGCATCTGCTTTCCACATCTACCAAAAGCCTTACTAGTGAAAACACTACTTCGGCCATCTCACCGCTTCTAGAAGCATTGTGCGAGCCCGCTCTTCCATTGTCATCCAACGTCCCTCTTTCAGAGCAATCTGACGACGCGTCTTCTCGGTGTCCGACAGACACGGATTGATTACGTCTAAGATTATGGCTACTAATTCCCATTACAATTGTTCATTGACCGAGAGACCTTTCGCTACGAGAATGAACCTGTCCACATCTGGAGCCATACAGAGGTATGTTTCATTGATTGCTATGACAGCAGCCGAAGGTCTGTTCCTAGTCCGGGTGGTCAGCGATAACTGAGGGGGTGTCATTGGATTGAGATCAGAGGACCTATTTGAGCTCCGCGGCTTCACTAATGTGTTGACTCGTAAAGACAAAAAGCAATTTGTCTTCCGCTGTTGCAAGCTTATGGCTAATCCTCCATTGTTTCATGCTTATAATTGCCAAACCTCTTCGACAGCTTTACGTGGCGCCCCAATCCCCCTCCTCTGCGCTCTGTACATGAGTCGGGATTCAAATCAAATCAAATCACCTGCGAATTTGAGCTACTGCAAGATGTTTGAAACCTCCCTGCTAATCTTCGTTTTTTTTTTCCATTACGAGAACCCGTTCAGTCCTCAGAGGAAGACTTTCGGATAAGGTTGTCATTCTAGTAGTCTAATTTACAGGCTTCCACCAGGTCATGGTGTATCAGTTTAATGAGAGTGTTGTAGATGAGTAGATCAGGTGTCTCTGGTGCTTGAAGAGCTAAGGCTTAGCGTCTCGTTTGTTTATTGTTGCCACAACAGACGAGGTTGACTGCAGACGTTTTAGTACTATGAGGTATCATGTCTCCAACTAATAACATACCGTGACAAACGTCATGTGGTTGCAACCATGCTCTAGTTCAACAACGCTCCAACAAGAGTGACATCGTTGCCAGCCCATTTCTCTGACCGTTTCTAAGACCTGCTGCAGTGCTGTATCATTTGGGCAGTCGCCAGTATGTCCCTCCGCCTTGCATGTTGTGCATGTCTGGAGACCACAATCATCACAATACGCCATCTCGCCGTTTATATTTCGAATTTGGAGTTCCAAACTCAATTGTCTTCTGGGCGAACTCTCGCACTACTTCCAACTCCAGAAAGAGGCGTACAGTTGGCACTGAGATAGATTGGCGGCAGCATGAGGAGGGAACAGCGATTCGTCCGTCATCGAGGCTTCGAACAGCATTTCGAAACACTTGCGGTAGTACTCGTGCTGACATGGGAGACGAGCAATATCTACGAAGTTGACAGACTCGCGGCAAGCCTCGCAACGACGACTCGCAGTCGACAACTTGCCGGATCGGCTCGCTGCCCATGTAGATGACTCTGGCCGATCACCAGCCACAGACTGAAAATTCGTGTCATCGTCATCTGGCAAGACTTATCAAGAATTTACCGGCATGGCTCACATCTCCGCCGCCCCTGAGAAAAAAAAAGCTGGCTCCAAGACGCTTCTGCTTGTTCTCCGCAGAACTGTATCTTGCCGGGCCAGCTTTGACTTTACTTGTGCCAACTGTCAGATCCTTGAAAGTGACCTCCTATGGCCCCCATCTGTGTGAAAGTATAGCATACTCGGGTGTGTCGTCGTCGAAGAACTCGGTCAGGCTGAGGTCGCCATCGTCGTCGGACTGTAACAGACGCATATTCGAAAGTTTCGGAGTTCGCAGTAGGGTAGTCTTACGGGTAGTTTTTAGGCCGTCGAATCAATATAGATGCGGAGTGAAGTTGGAGAAAATGTCGCGTTGGGGCTGGCGGACTCAGCCCTCGCGGCAATGATATTGTCGTACATCATCGGAAGCGCGAAAGACCGGCCTCGCTCAGGTAATGTAAAGACGTTTGAGTGTACCTTGTCAAGGCCCAACGAGATGTACAGAGCTTTGTAAAGAAGGTCTGGTTTCACTCATTAAGCAGCGCAAGCAAGAGTTCCGCGAGTAGCGTAAGCACAAGTCTGAGATTGAAGAGAATTGACAGCGATCTTTTCGGTGGGTGACAGACTATACATTGCTCTAGTTCCGCCTCTGAAGAACTGGTTTGTAGGACACATCATCCATCGTAGCCTTCCTTATTGCCCTCTGCTCCTCTTTTTCAAATCTGCCCTCCCGATCTGAATCAAGCTCCTCCGGTGGCGTGCTGACTCTGCGCCGTTTCCTCGCCCATGGTGTGGAGTTTCTGACTAGCCCTTCTCCTAGCTTCACTCTCCTCACTTTACTCGCTTTAATTTCAGCACGCCCGAGGAGCGAGAATAATCTTTCTGCCGAGATATGTATGCTTTGAGTAAGGTCAGGGAATTTCTCAGCAAAGGCCTCAGTGGCAAAGTCTTGGAGTTGCAATTGCAGGCTGGCTTGGGAATCGGGAACAAGCCTCCCTTCTTCGTCGCGGAAGAGCTAGGAGTGTTAGAAGATATGTGGCTTTATCAAATGCTGATGAGTATACCTGGTCTGAAACTGTCTGCACAACGGACAATTCTGTCTGTCCCGCAGCATTCACTCCAATATGTGGACGCCAGATTGGGATAGACGCCTTCTTACTTCCTTTATACTCAACATCGATGCCAACTACGACGCGAATATCAGCATCTGACCCAAGAATATATGCGTCTGCCAAACGTGACAGATCCTTCTTCTTCTGCGAGTATGACAGTTCAAGGATGACGCCAGGATACTGTGCGTCAAAATGTTGGAACGAGGCGTCTGGCTGATGGGACCATATTTAGCATCCTTAGATTCTATCTCTGCAGAAGCGCTGTTCTCTAGGTCATCTGCAAACTTCGCGGAAGGACTATCGCTGTGAGCAATTGCCCGTAACTGGTGTAGGAGCGCTTGTGTGATATAAGATAGGAGGCTTTCGTGAAATGGACTGGGCATTCGAAGGATGTATAGTTGTTCTAGAGGAAATTAGTCGTGTCTGCCGTTACATTAGCCAGGCAATGGACCATGAGCGCTCTTAACATACCGAAGTTTATGTTCGTGATAATCCCAAAGATTTGCTTTTCGGAGCTGGCGCTGAAGATTGCCGTACTGATGTTCCTCTAGAGGAAATTGAAGCCAGTGTTCACCAACGCGCAGACTGTGCCCGTCTTTGTGTCGTCTGACTTCTGCAAGAATCTGCGGGATGGGTGTCGAGGTTTTCTCTTCGGTAGCAGGAGGTGTTGGTGGTGGACTCGTAAAGCTTCCGGGAGGTGTGGTTTGCAATGATTGCTGTGCACTCATCATGGTCTCAAGTGCAACTAAAATACTGCACGCTGATTTTGGACAAGCAAGACTAAACGGGAAGTGGCATTCGTCAACTCTTGTTGGCGTTGGACGAGACGGGAGGCGGCATTTCGTTGTTTGTTGTTGATGTTATCGCATCGAAGATGGTCCCCTCTCGGAACAGAGTTTTTCCGCCCCGAAACCTCGGGCTTTTGAGCCTTAGGAGAAAAGTGGCACAAAGTGGGAAGGCCTGAGAATCTTGGCAAATATATTTTCACACGTCGTAGGCATGATGTGAGCTCGGTGGTGCAGCTGTGGTAGAGGAATGCTTAGAGTCAAAAGGACATATCCATTTTTTCCGACACGTATAGATTCGTCTCGTGATGAGGGACCGTCTCGGGACGAAGGGACAGACGTTCTATTCACGCTCGTGCTCGCTGGTACTACGAAATCACGAACTGTCATACTTGATCACATGTTGGGCATTTGACGGTCACGGTGGTCACGGGTTCGCGGTACGCTTATCATCTTATAAAATGTACAGAGAAAGCTTATCACGATAAATTATATATCTGTCTGTACTTGGGAAAGCACAACACACCACACATCCTCGCCCATGCACATGTCCAACTCCAGTGTCGCTTGAAGACGAATTAGTGAGCAGGAAGGCATCGCTCGAAATCGATGCACAGCGCGTTGCTGGACAACCTGACTGCTCAGTAATGTTGATTCAAGATCCTCACGGATTTTCTGGAGTGGCGCTTTTGAACCGTTGAGGATTTTTACAAAGGCTTGACCTGGTCTGATGAAGAAACATACCGCCACTGTTGTTTGCAGTGTGTGTTTAAGTAACATGCCTCCACACTGGGTGAGATTATTCCAAGCAAGATGTCGGTACCTGCTCATCACGCGGGTCTCAAGATTCCACTGACGTGCTGGAAAGACCTCAACGACTTGCAGGGACGGTGGTAGCTCTTTGACCCAGACCGGCGACATCATTCTCAACACTGAAGTGCTCGCACGCGCCTGGAAATTATGACGCGGAAGTAGGACAGTGCGATATTCTGTAGACTCTAACTCTTTGGAATCGATCGAATGCAATTGAGTGGCATCCCAGTCCTGTGCTTGAGACTTGGCACATCTTAGTGTACACTGTATGATCGAGCACACTGTAGTCTCACCAGAGTCGGTGGGATCTGCCATTTGCTCCTTTAAGTGCAAACAGAGCACTCTTTCGAACTCATCTTCCATGCGGCAATTCAACACTGCAAGGACAGTGCCGCCTTTGGATCTCCGCTTCAAAATAGGTAGCTTCATCTTGAGACCGCGATGCGTGAACTCGAAAGAATGGGCAACAGTTCCACCAGAGCATAAGATGACTTTGCTACAAGACCCAAAATAGGCTGGCGAGGGAGCCAGAAGCCCATTATCTGCGCCTCGTAACCAAGCAAAAATTGAAGAATCTGCTGACCTGCGGATGATCTCTTCCTGCAGTCGTGTGAAAGCCCTCTCTCCTTCACCATATAGTAACGTCATATTGATGTTTAGCAATCCTAGGAGGCTGTATGCCGTGTCCTCAATACGAGTGGTCGAACGGCGTGCAGCCCAAGACAATCTCTTTGCAATGCTTAATTCCTCCAAATTGCAACGATGACTTAGAGCAATCGAGTCTATCCCAGTGATATCCGAGAGCGTGTACAAGAGATCTATTTTACTTCCAACGAAGTTCCAATCGACTCCAAAGAACACCAGCCGCACGGGAGCAATCAGCTCTTGAAGCGTCCAGCCGCGACGAAACCAGAGACACCCTGCCAAACGCGACACCCAAACTCTTTCAGGCAGTCTGGTGCCACCTTCAACATCAAAAGGAGGTAAGTCCGACTGGCTGGGAAGAGACCTGTGGGTCTTGTCGGAACTCTGCAATAAACGTGATTCGGCGACACGTGTATCATCATCCACGAGCTCAGCAGTAATAACCTCTTGTGTTCGCGTTTCAACCAGTCTTGGACATCCGCCGGGCAAATCGACCAGATAGACATAGCATATAGCTGCTGATTCATACCACATGTACATCGAATTGATTGCCTCTGTAAGTTCCGAGCTACTCTTCTTATCGATGCAGCAGGTATCCACCCAGAAGTATTCGAGTCCATCTACTGCAGCCTGCTTCGCACAAAACTGTATCTTCCTCCATCCAGCCTTGTTCACAATCTTGTTGTTGTCCTTGCCCTTTTTCAAGTCTTGATAGATGACCTCATCTTCTCCCCAGGTATGAGAAAGTATTGCGTAGGCAGGGGGTTTGCCACTGGTAGGCTCGCGAAAGACGATCTCGCCGTCTGGTCTGCGTTGCAAGAGGCGTATAAGAGACATAGTAGAGGATCAGGAGCGATCTCATAGCAAGCGCAACTTGCATGAGTAACTCGACAAAGTGGTGCAAACAATGCGAGTTAAGGGTCGAGACGTTGAAGACAGGGCGTGAGAATGCTGTGCTTCAGGTCTGAAGAACCATGGGAAATTGAGATCTTTCCACTTTACCAGATGATTTTCTTCCTCCGAGAGTTTGTCTTCCTTTCCGCCTTGTCTTGACCAATGCCAGCCGTCATGGTGACAAGCCCTCATTTGCGATTGTAGTGTTCTTTGAGATGCGAGGAATAGTTGGAAAAAGTCGTGTTTGGTGACATGCGGGGGTTGCTTGCTTGTTCCGAGTAACTTTTTTCAAGGCGAGACCAAACTAGGCTGGGCCTTAGCAGCTGCGTTAGAATTGAAGACTGGTTTTGAGGGGAGCCAGTTTGTAGGCCACTAACATAGGCTTGTAGACTTTCTTGTGCTCGTAGTGAGCTTAAGGCCTACTCGGATTGACTCAAGGCTATGGGGGCGTCGTATGCCGGCCTACTGGGCTTCGACGTTGTTATATATGCTCTTGGTTTGGCTTGACAGCTGCCATATCCTGGGCCAGCGAGATCGCAACGAGCAGGACTTATCACGGTAGGAGAGATCGATTGAGATGGGATGGTGTAGCTGTCATTTTCTTGGTACTAGCAAGTGCTTTGTACCAGTAAGTTAGTTTAATGGTACCATTAGCTTCTTGGTACTGATTAGTTCCTGGTGCTTAGCACTAATAGTCTTTTACCATCAACCTCGCTTTTGTCCCACCATTTCCTGGTCAATCTGGCCTCGTGACTTCGGAAGCCTCGCTTCATATGGATGTTGGGTGATCATCGCCATCAAATTAATGCTCCCGGTCGGAAAAATTGTGGGTAGTGGGCCAGGAGTCAACATACTAAATTGGACTACTTTACTGCGGCAGCCAAAAGAGCCTGAGCACTGTTAAAGGATGAAGCAAAGCACTTTATCTTAACGCCTATGTAGATAGTCGTAAATAAGAGCGACCGTCCAGTGGAGGAGGTTGCTAGTCACTGGAAGTGATTGAATGAAGTGCGAATTACCTAATGCGGTAACGCGCACTTCGGGAACTGGGGTCTCAAGAGTGAGAATTATACAAACGTAGCAGAAATATTCGCATCTCATTTGTGATATACGTTTAACAAAAAGGTTATTTACATACTAACTATCACGAGGTCTTATATAAACCACCACAAATCATCGTCATGAATATACACCCGTTTTCATTTCTACAGTTTCCATATCATCACGGCCAAAATTTATGAGTGGGACACTAGCAGGTGCTTAATTACAAAGATGCCTTTGTATCATAGCGAAACATCGATCCAATCACTGACCAAGCGCCATTTAACGCCAGCTGCTGGCAACAGTAGTCGTAGAGGAGCAGCCCGTTGACACGGTATAGGAGCGGTTCGGGTCGCTTTCCCAAGCGACAGCCCCGTTGCTCTCCACCCTGATGAACTTATACTGGAAGCTCTTCCCTGCCGGAAGAGTCAGGGTTATAGTCCACAGCTGGTCGGTGCTCGTATACGACGCGGCGGAAAGCGGCTTGGCGTTTGCGGTGTTCCAGCTGCCGAGCTCGGGGATGGAGCCGACGATCTTGATGTTCTGTCCGTAGTTGGTGCGGACGGACTCCTTGAACGTGACGGCGACGTTGGCGGCGGCGCCCGAGCAGGCGGTGCTTGTTGGCTGTGCGATTGTTGTTGTGCCGGTTGGGCTGGGATTCGCGTCTCCGGAGATGGCAATGTCGGCGCAGGTGAGGTACACTTGGCCAGTCTGGAAGGAGTTCCAGCGTAGAGAGAGGAGGGTGTGAGCGGAGCTGTAGTTGGGGATCTTGACCTTCTTGGACACAGTGTAACCGCCAGCAATGGAGGTATAGCACGAGCCTTGGCTAGCGTTATCGACGCCTTTGCATGAGCCCTCTCCGAATTTCTTGCAGGTGAACCAATCGTTTCTCCAGCAGGACTGCCCTGCAGAGCAATCGGGGCTGTAGTCGCAGGTTTGGCCAGGCACGTCCGTGCAGTCAAGGGTGCCTGCTTGGAAGCACTCCTCGGCAGCTTGCTTCTCGGCATTCGTTGGGATATACCCTGGGGTCAGGAATTTGTCTACGAGTGCCTGGTCCTGGCAGATACGCCAACTGAACATGCCACCGTGGTCGCCGTTGTTGTCCACGCACCACTGAACATCAACGACTTGGCCTGCCGAGTAGGTCACGACAGGGTCTTGTCCCCATATACCATCCCGGGGAGTGTTGTAATCAACACCGACGCGGGCATTGTAGCCGCAAGGTCCACTCCTGCTAACGGGTGCAGCGGTAAGATCTGGCCAAGAGGAGACTGGCTCGAGAATGTTGCACTCGGGGCAGCTATCAAGGCCGGCCTATAGTTGGGAAAGTTAGAAGAGGTTCGATCCTTAGTTTTATCTCATCGATGTTCGCAGCTGATAATGGCGAGGAATAGGAGGGCAGAGTGAGTTACTTACGCCAACACCAAAAACACTACGACTGTCAGGCTCAATCATGTACCCATGTCCGGCAACCGAAGTTGCAAAGCCAAGGGCACTAGCCAGGAAAGCGTTGATTGTCTTCATTATATTGGTGCGAGTTAGGATTTGTGAGGAAGAGAGAGAAGAATGTTTGATAATGAGGATAGAAAACAGTATAAAGGCAGCTATATCGACATCTTATATATCTATAGACTTCTCCATCTTCACAACGAAATGTACAAGCCATTTCTAGGTCAAGCATGATTCGGTCCTTCTTTACGGGTTGATAGATTGAGGCGCCCACACAGAATTAACCACGAGGTTGAGAGTCCAAGCCATATTCTGGTAAAGAGGCTGGGGATGTGAGGGTCCATACAGAGTATGCAGGAACGTCAAGACGGCAACAGGACGAGTTTATTTTTCCCTGCCTCGGCTCCCCGCACTTTTTATGTGTGTTACGTAATGTACGTTTGAAGACCCCGCATTATTGTGAACGGTAAGGTAAAGTATGGAGAGAAGGGATGCAGCTTATGATCGAGGCCCAGACATTTCACAGCCGAACAAGGGCCGAAACATATAGTAGGTATTATACTGATTGGATCAAAAGTTGCACTATGTGTCTTTACTGCAAGATGGAGTGAAGAGACGCTTACGGAGGTACAGCGGTTAAGTATTACTATAGCGCTAAGCAAAGGAGTCCCTTGCCATCAACGCTTAGCTTAATTAGGAAGTTAGAAAAAGACCGGTTCACTGAAGATTGATCAAAAAGTAGTAGATTTTGTTGATTTTTCGATGATTTGGAGCCTCAGATAGTATACTACTATATTAGGAGAAGTGGCAGTGGCAAGGGACCCCCTTGCCTAGCGCTATATTAATACTTAACCGCTATACCTCTGTACTTACTTCTTGTTCCTGCGCAGCCCAACGCAGCCACCGGAGTTTTTTCGGCGGCATCATACTGTTGATACGGCTTCATAAGGTGTAGTTGATATTGCTTAGCTCGCGAATACGAAATCAAGGGCGCCCTCAAATGAATCGATCGAGCTGCGGAACTGAATTTGTTCTCGAGACAAGCACAAGCGCTTCACGACCCCTCAGGAACGCACTACATAATTACATAACTACCTTACATACTGCGTACAGTACAAAAGTTAAGGTATCCATGCCGCATTTTGACACTGGGCTATTTTTCTTGGCACTCTTCCTTCCAGGTTGACAGCCAACCAATTCCTCTGAAGCAGCCGAGGACGTGGGGCGTCGATCCTGATCAAGCCCAAAATGGTACCTGGGCGGCGGACGGACGTCAATCTTTAGGCGAGCGTGGCAACGAGGAAGTTACATCGACATGCGGCCGCATGCGCATCGACTGAACCGACCTGACTAACCATGGGCAGTTGCTCGTCAATAGATAGGCGCGTCCCAGACTCCCAGTTCTGGAGCCGAAGTCGAAGTCAAAGTCCGAAGTGCGGTAAGCAATCTATAGGCGAAGAAGAAAGTTTGAGCAAGGGGTCAACTTGTGCCGAAGATCAGTGACAAAATCACAACTTGGGCTACACGACAAGTGATCAAATGTAGCATCGACAACGGCACGGCACGGCACGGTGAAGCTCAAGATGCTGTTCTGGAACCAGTCAGTGAATGGGGCTAAGCTGACCGAGTCGGCATCTTGGCGTGGGCTTTGAAGAACATCTCGGCGGGATAAACCACCATTCAACCACATGCGAAAATAACGTTAACTATAACGGGACTTCACACGCGAGTATTTCGGATGTAAAGGAACTTATGTAAACTTGGGACGGCGAGTAGGCACATCTGCTTTCGTATGTACTTTAGGACTAGTATACTTGATTAATCGGCCTGTTAAAATGCAATATCGACTACATCATAGCCTCTGAGCAAGAGCAAACAAAGGTTGACATGGCAGCCACTAAGTATGAAGGTGATGAACAAAGTCTGTCTGCTGATTATCATATCACTCAAATATACCAGTCGTTCTAATCGCTTCCACCCTATCTCACCGTGAAGTTTCTCTCTTCTTCGGTTGCGGGACTCGTTTCCTTGCTGTTAACCCAGGCTGTTGCTGCACCGGGCAGTAACGATCACGGATCGCACGAATCTGGTCGGTCTCACTCTGACCTCGACAAATTTATTAACACACAGAAGAAGGTAGCTTTGTATGGTGTCCTGAACAACATTGGCCCTGATGGGGCGAAGGTTCCAGGAGCAAGGAACCGGATTTGTCATTGCAAGTCATTCAAAGGTTGGTCCAGATTGTGAGTATATCCCGAGTTTGAATGATCCCCGGGAGTCTGTTATATGAACCTAGTTGTAATCTCAACTTGGATTGACTTGACCTTAGACTTCTTCACATGGAGTCGCGATGTTGACCTGACCATGCTCATGATTGTCGATCCCAAAAACCCTCAAAATGCATCTGATGTAGACGCGACAAATCACTTCAACGATATCCAGCTAGCTACCTTCTGCAATCCTATCTTCCATGGAATTGACTACCCGGAAGCCCACAAGATGACAGTTCCAGACTACGTTCCTCTGAGCGCGGAAGATCTCGCTTACATTGGGAACACGTCGGACTTCCTTGGCATTGATCCGTACACTGCAACAGATGTCAGCCAAGCTCCCGAGGGTGTAGAGGACTGCGCCAGAAATCAAAGTAGCCCATACTTCCCATACTGCGTGACGCAAGAGACCCAGAACATATTGGGCTGGAACATCGGCTACAGATCTCCATCATATGTTTACATCACACCCACCTATTTCCGAACATATATGTCATACCTCTACAACACATTCCGCTCCCCCGTTATTGTCACGAGTTTGGATTCCCAGTCTTTACAGAAGCTGACAAGGTTGCTGTTGAAGATCAACTGTATGACAGTCCGCGAAGCCAATACTACCTCAGCTTCATGAGCGAGATTTTGAAGAGCTTTCATGAAGATCGGGTGAATGTCGTAGGAGCTCTTGCTTGGAGCTTCGCTGATAATTGGGAGTTTAGAGATTTTACGCAGCATTTTGACTTGCAGCATGTCAATAGGACAAGCCAGGAGAGGAAGTATAAGAAGAGCTTGTTTGACTTGGTAGACTTTTTGAACACGAGAATGAGGAAGAATTAATTGTGAGCGACAGGTTCACTGTATGTTTCCCAGTCAGAGGACATTTAAAGACGCCTTTCCTGATATAGTTCACTTCAATGCTAGTACTTGTTTCTCTCTAAGAGAGATTCCTACCAGAATGCTCCACAATGCCGCTTTTAGTGTCCCCACGTAGCAAATGCTACACACTTGGTCTAGAAGAGAACGAACCAATATCCCAGTCTCCCAAAAGTGCTTCAACCCTGACCAAACAACCAAAGAGCCAGTGATCTATATGATGATACCTCTTGTATGGAATACCCGTCATCCTGTGCAGTTCAAAATAGTGGTGAAGCTATATGTTGAATGGCTCGTGATGAAGGGAGTTTTTTGCTGATGTTTTGAAAAGGCTATGTGAATGTAAGGTTAAACTAGGATCGCCGAAATTCGTGATAAAACTAAAATAAAAGAAGGGCCCTTTGGTACAGCACTTGAAGAAAATTTCTGATCGAATGAATATGCCGACACCCGTTACTTAAAAGGAGGAGGGTGGATGCTCGGCGTCCATGGGTGACGAAACACAATGTACGACTGGAGATGTATGATATAGGATTTCGGATTTCGAATGTGAGATTTGTGATGTGGGCTAATGTGGATGGATAGTTATAATTCCATTGCTCAGAGACCGGAATGAGACCGGAACGAGATGGAGATGAAGGTAAACTCGGTAGGATACGCAATTATTTGGGGGCTAATAGATTTAGATGTCTTATTTCACGCTCCCTGACTCCTTGATAATGATCGTTTCGATTCGGTCTCCTAGATCTTTCACCTCTTTGCCTACCCTTGTCCCGGCTTTTAAAAAGTGCGAGTCACCTATCGATATCTGCCATATTAGTGCTGCTGCCTTCCGCCTCAATCTCGAGCAGAAACAAAACATTGTATACAGCCTTACCCTTAACGAAGTCGACCAGGAACTACAGCGCCGCGATGAGCTTGACGATCCGGAAGATGATCCTAACAACGACGCTTTAGTAGACGAAATCCTGCCTCCGGAACACGCCAAGTTCAAGGATGTCTTCTCCAAAGCTTCATCGGATGTTCTCCCTCCTCACCGCTCCTACGATCACCGCATTGAACTCTCGCCCGACGCCGACCTCAAGGCCGGACCACTGTACTCACAGTCCGCCACTGAGCTTGCCGCCGTTAAGGAATACCTAGTTGATAATCTAAAGAAAGGATTCATCGAACCAAGCCAATCCCCCTGGTCTTCTCCTGTTCTCTTCGTGAAGAAACCCAACGGTAGTCTTCGATTCTGCATCGATTACCGTGGGTTGAACCAGTTCACGAAGAAAGACAAGTACCCTCTGCCTCTAATCGATGAAACGTTAGCACACCTAAACAAGGCCCGCGTGTTCTCCAAGCTGGACATTCGCCAGGCTTTCCACCGTATTCGTATGGATCCCGACTCCGAAGGACTCACAACCTTCCGGACTCGCTATGGATCGTACAAATGCAAGGTAGTCCCCTTTGGTTTAACGAATAGTCCTGCGACCTACCAACGGTACAGAAACGACACTCTCTTCGATTACCTCGACGTATTCTGCACTGCTTATCTCGATGACTTTATCATTTACTCGGACGATCCTTTGGATCACCCAGGGCATGTGAGTAAGGTTCTGGCCCGATTACGCTCAGCCGGCCTACAAGTCGATATCAAGAAGTGCGAGTTCAATGTCAAGAGCACGAAGTACTTGGGATTCATCGTGTCCACTGATGGTATCTCTACAGACCCGGAAAAGATCGCTGTTCTTCTCGCTTAGGAATTCCCCCGCACAGTGAAAGGTATACGGTCGTTCCTGGGCTTCTGTAATTTCTACCGACGATTTATCCCAGAATACGGCAGAGTGGCCAAACCTCTAATCCAGTTAACCCACTTGGGCACTGCGTTTGAGTTCGGCCAGGAATGCAAATACGCCTTTGAGAAACTAAGAAGCTCTCTAGTCGAAGCTCCGATTCTCTGTCGCTTTGAAATCGAGCTTCCTACTCGATTGGAAACGGATGCTTCCAACGGTGTGACTGCCGCAGTCCTCTCTCAATTACGAGGGGACGACTTCTGGCACCCTGTTGCTTTCATCTCCAAGACTATGGATCCGGCCCAGTTGAACTACGAGATCCACGACAAGGAAAGCTCGCGATTATCCTCTCTCTCCGACACTGGCGTGCTGAACTACAAGGATACCCGAACAAGATCTCGGTGTACACCGACCACAACGCCTTAGAATACTTCATGACCACGAAGAAGCTCACAGACCGCCAAGCCCGATAAAGTGAGCTCCTTGCGCAATTCAACTTTGAGATCATGTACCACCTAGGAAAGAAGAACGAACTGGCAGATGCACTCTCTCGCCGTGAACAGGAATTGGACCTGCAGATAGCACTCAAGGACCGAATACGACAAGCCACTCTCCTACGTCCCCATCAGGTCTCCCCGGAAGTGATTAAGGATCTTGGCATCGACGTCTCCATAACGGATTCTCCAGACTACTTCCTAGCCGACGAAGTCCTTCGACAGAACCGCTCGCACGCATCCCTCGACGGCCTCCGCCAGCAAGCAAAAGAACCTCCCGAGGACGGATACCAACTCGTGAAGGATCTTCTATTACACCAAGGAAAGCTCGTGGTGGCTAATGTAGATCAACACCGACGAAAGCTTATCCAAGAGATTCACGCCCAGGTTTCTTCTGCACACCCTGGAATTGGAAAAACCCGCCAGCAGTTGGCTTCTCGGTATTATTGGCGTGGATTATTCGAAGACGTGAAACGCTACGTCGACAAATGTCACTCGTGCAAGCAAGCCCATCACCGACGCGATAAAACTCCTGGCCTATACCACCCCTTGTCGATCCCCGATCACCCCTGGCAACACATCTGCTGCGACTTCAAGAGCTTCCCGGTTGACGACCTTGGTTATGATACAATTTGCGTCTTCGTCGATCGGTTAAGCAAAACAGCTGTCTCGATTCCCTGTCACAAGATAATCACTGCGAAAGGTATGGCCGAGCTCTACCATGAGCGCGTGTGCTGTTACTACGGCCTACCCGATTCAATTGTCTCGGACAAAGGCCCTCAATTTGTCTCTACCTTGTGGAAATCTCTCTGCTCGATCCTCGGTGTCAAGGTCAAGCTCTCTACTGCCGACAGTCCCCAAACAGACGGCCAGAGTGAGAACTTGAATCAGTATATTGATCAGCGCCTACGCTTGTTGACCACTACCAAAAGAACTGGTCACGAATGCTACTGGCTATCGATTACGCCCAACTCACCTTGCCTCACGACACAATCGGCACGTCTCCCTTCTTTATCTCTCGCGGTTACTACCCGCGCTAGTCTTTCGACTGGGCTGCCCCGAAAATGCCGGAAAATGTTAGAGAAGAGTTAGCGCTCACGGAAGCTACTGCATTCGCCAAGAGTATACAGGGCGGCTGGGTCGCTGCAAAGGAGTTATAGAATCGGCACAGAAACCGTAAGATGGCCTCGGCAAACAAGGGCCGCCGCGAACGCGACTTCGATGTCGATGATAAAGTCTGGCTCTCCACGAAGAATCTCCCTTCTGATCGCCCAAGCCGAAAGCTATCAAAGCTATAGGAAGGGCCGTTTAGAATTATCTCTAGAAAAGGTTTCTCCTGCCGTCTGGACCTCCTGCCTCGGATGAAAATCTACCCTGTTCTCCATGCTCGCTTCTTGCGAAAAGACCCTGATAACCCACTTGAAAGACAGGTGAACGACCCGCCCGACCCTATCGTTATCGAGGGCGCGGACGTGTGAGAAGTAGAGGACGTTATAGCAGTTAAGCTCTCACGGGGTAAGCTGTTCTATAAGGTAAGATGGCTTGGCGCAGACGAGGATCCTAAGTATTACCCTGTCGCTAATGTCAAATACTCTCCTCATCTGCTACGTGACTTCCACCTACGGAGACCAGAACTGCCTGGTCCCCCGACGGCGCTATATGACTGGATAAAGGATTAGGAAGACGGTCGGGACGACTACGAGGATTTGGGAAGTGGAATGCCCATGAATAAAAGCTCGAGCGCGAGCTTTCTCCGAAGGGGGGGTAGTGAGACGATCCAAGCTGTTTAGATCAGTTCTCAGGAACACTGTCCGGTTGTCACGTGACACCCGGATGAGGTTTAGGGGTTCTGCGCGCACGTACTGCAGGACCATGCATCTATATCGAGGCCTTCTTGATACTCACGTGCTCCCGCAAGCGCACGTGAAGTGATCAGGACGTCTCACTAACCCACCTTCCAAGAGCAAGCCACCTAGGCCGAGGCACTGTAACAAAGGACCGACTAGAACTTTTTGGCACTTTAACAAAGGACCGACTAGTTATAACACGTTGCATAATAGCCCGACTAACAAGCCGATGAGGAAGGCACGCGAATGTCATTCTTACCAACGCAAGCAACTAAGAAAAAACAATCTTTTGGTCAGATGAGATGATTTGGACGATTCCCGATAACGGCCTAACTACTGGGTAGCACGTTCGTGCTTGGGGGTTTCTATTAAACAGGTGTTATATATGAATGAAAATATATAATAGATAGATATTCTCTGCTTTATCTTCATCGTACAACAATCAATAGTACTAAGTTTGTTCTATCCTATTTCTTGTGTTTTCCGTGCACATAAGCCCTTAAGACTATTAGTTCTGCGAAGCTTCCGCAAACCTCTATAATGGCACGCAAGACTGGCCTCGTTGCAGTTGTGGTGCACATAGCTGCTGGCCTCATGGTCATGACCCCTCCTGTCGTCAATGCCTCCCCGCCTGGCGCCAAGGACGTCACTGCTGTCCTTTTTGAGTGGAACTTCAACTCCATCGCCAAAGAGTGCACTAATACTATTGGTCCCGCCGGCTACGGATTTGTCCAGGTCTCTCCGCCCGCTGAGCACATCCAGGGCTCGCAGTGGTGGACCTCGTACCAGCCCGTGTCGTACCGGATTGCCAGCCGCCTTGGCGACCGCTCTTCCTTCCAGAACATGGTGAATACCTGCCACGGAGCTGGCGTCAAGGTTATCGTCGACACCGTCATTAACCACATGTCCTCTGGCAGTGGTACCGGCACTGGCGGCTCATCGTACACCAAGTATAACTACCCGGGACTATACTCCTCCTTCGACTTCAACGACTGCACCTCCGGTGTCTCCAACTACGCTGACCGTTATAACGTCCAGCACTGCGAACTTGTTGGCCTGGCCGATCTGGACACCGCTGAGGAGTACCCCCGCAAGGCTATCTCCGCCTACATAAACGACCTGCTTAGTCTTGGCGTCGACGGCTTCCGCATCGACGGCGCTAAGCACATAGCAACTGAAGACATGGCCAATATCAAGTCCCGGCTAGCTAACCCGTCTGCTTACTGGAAGCAGGAGGTCATCTACGGCGCTGGGGAGGCCGTCCAGCCCACTGAGTACACCAGCAACGGCGACGTCCAGGAGTTCCGCTACGCCTACGACCTCAAACGTACCTTCAACAATGAGAAGCTCGCCAATCTCAAGAACTACGGAGAGGGCTGGGGCTACATGCGCAGTTCTATCGCTGCTGTTTTTGTTGACAACCACGACACTGAGCGCAACGGTGCCACTCTCAACTACAAGGACAACGCCAAGTACACGTTGGCTAACGTCTTCATGCTTGCTTACCCCTACGGTGCCACGGATGTTCACTCTGGCTACGAATTCTCTGATGTGGACGCTGGACCGCCTAATAATGGCGCTGTTGACGCCTGTTGGCAGGACGGGTGGAAATGTCAGCACGCTTGGCAGGAGATCATGAGCATGGTCGCCTTCCGCAACGCCGTCCGCGGCCAAGGGCTGACAAACTGGTGGGACAATGGCAACAATGCCATCGCCTTCGGACGAGGTAGCATGGGATACGTCGCCATTAACCACGAATCAGCCTCAGTGACCCGGACATACCAAACTTCACTGCCCGCGGGCACGTATTGCAACGTGCAGAGCAACACTCAGGTGACGGTGAATTCAAGTGGCCAGTTCACCGCAACCCTGGGCTCCGATACCGCGCTGGCCATCTACGCCGGGAAGACATCCTGCTAAGAGCCTATCCTACCCGCTAGGTGACGATTATCGACAGCAGCCGCAGCGCCTCCTTAGAGTGTGATCCTAGAGGTAGCAGTGTACATGTTCTGGAGTGACGGGCTACATGACCAGACCAAAGCCAAGAGGGGTCCAATCACGTGACATCCGGCTCCCATATCAAATAGACTTAGCGTCAGTTGTTGGATTATTCACTTAGTCGTACAAAGAGGCCATACTCTGGTTTCCTTCTTCTTGGTTATTTATTCTTGTTACACACTGTATTCTTGAGCCTCCTTGTGACTACCTATCAAGTGCATCTTTGACACAAAGGACGTCCCAGGATTGATGTTAACAGGCGCCGACTACAATGGTTTCAAACCTTGTGTGTTGATTAGCACTCAACAATATTCCGTTCGATGCATTCCAATTTCCGAGCACAGCGATTAACCCCACGACCTTGACATTCATGCCATATGTCGTTACGGCCAGTTCATTGAATGTGGCTGAATAGGAAGAGCAACTTGTCGGCCGTGGGCTCCCTACTGTCACGGTCGCCAAGACCCCGACTCGCTTCCAAGTCAGTAATTTCCGCGCTCCGGCCGGACTCCGATATTTTACGAAGGAGACGAGATTTCAGGAGAGTAGAGATTAGTTTGTCAATATATTGAGTGCAAGCTACGAATCGTGACTCCCTATCATACCGATCCTTACATTCTAATCTCTCTACCCTCAGGGCGATATTTCGTTATGATTCGAAGGCTTATCGACGGATAATCGGACGCAAAGCGGAAAACTTCAAAAATGACAGGAAGAGACGAAAGAGGAAGGACTGATGTAACCCCAGGACCGCAAACCCGTTCAACCACGCGAAGAGACGACACCGAAGGCTACCCGAACCCCCTCCGGCCTCCCCACGAGGATCCATCGAGCCAGAGGAACATCCGGAGTCCGACGGGGACACACTATTGACGCCCGTCTCGAAGAAGAGACTGCTCGCGTTGAAGAAATTAGACAGGAGATTGAACGGAGGAAGATCGGAAGGAAGGCGGAGGCTACCCGGAAGCGGATCCGTGAGTTAGAAGCAATTATTAAGGCCCACAAGGAGTATGAGAAAGAGTTAGCAGATATGTTGATTTTAGATGAGGAACAGATAAATGCAGGTACGGATACAGGAGCAGGAACGCCTGCCAACAAGCGCCAAAGAGTCAACACCATTAGAGGCGGCTCCTTCGCCCCTCTGACCCGCGGCCGTTTCGAGTCAGATGCCAAATTCATCAGCTGGTACTCCGCCTCGGATTCACAGGGGTTGGTGATCCTTGGTGACATGGGCTGCGGGAAAAGTGTTACAATGGCTTTTCTCGTGGACGAGCTAAGGATACGAAATGAGCACCAACTACCACAACCCAGGATATGCTACCACTATTGCCGGGATAATGAGACTGGCAGGGCTGATTACATATTCTCTGCCCTGATTCTATCACTCCTTGAACAGTTCTCTGGCCTCAAAAGGACATTCTTCGAATGGTGGAAACAGGCCGGGGGTTCTGGAAATTTCGACCCCACGACAGACGTTAAGAAACTAGAGGCGTTCCTACAGAAAATCTTGGAAACACTTGATCGCCCGCTTTTCATTGTCATAGATGGCCTTGATGAGTGCGATAGAGCATCCTAGGACAGTCTTCTCGATTCATTGAAAAACTTGTTACAAAAGACCCCGAGGCTCAAAATTCTTCTGTCCTCCCGTCCTCAAGATGAGATATTAGAGCAGCTACATGGTACAACCAAGATCAATCTGAGTTCTGACGATAGGCGAGACAGAGTCATCGTTGATAGGACAGTCGAGAGGAAATTATCTAACTTGCCGGTGAATGTCAGAGCACTCATTATAGAGACTCTATCTCGTTTGGCACAGGGGAGCGCTATTTGGACGAAGATGATAGTTGAACTCATTGAGGTCCGTAGGATTAGGGCGCTCGATCCAATGCGAACTTTCTTGGATAGAATGTCGTTACCTGCGCAGCTCTCAGAGCTTTACATTAGTCTGTTTTCACGATGCACTACAAACAACCCGGAAAATCGGAAGCTTGTCGCTGTCACATTAGAGGTTCTCGCTATCATCCGGAGGCCTCTTAGCATAATAGAACTTGCCTGGGCTGTCGCGTTAGGAACGGACCAGGAAGGAGTTACGAACGTGGCTGCTCTTGCCAGGCTGGTAGATCCCCATAGAGTCATGAGTCTGATTCAACAATTTGTTGCTCACGTCAATTTCGGTGATGTTAAGAAGCGTCAGGTCAGACTCGTACAACAGTCAGTAAAGGAGTTCATTATAAGGGATATGCCCTCAAATCGGCCTAATCTGCAAGATCAGGCAATCTCAAGAACCACACATCAAGGGCTTATTCATCAACGTACCGGAAGTCTAGAGGCAGGTCTCGTGGATATCTGCATTAAGTATCTTCTACTAGATGAATTTGGCCGCACAGATTTGTTTTCTGAAGAGCAGGTGGCAATCGAAGAGCTGCCCCACTAATTTGATCTGGTTCAGCAATGATGAGGAGCCAACTGGTTACGATCCTTATTACACGTGGGAGACTTGAGAAGAGAACATGATCCGCTACGATCCCACCGACTGTGGCTTCGGCGAGCTCTTCGTCTACGCTTCCTGTCACTGGCTTGAGCATTACGGTGCCATTATGGCTGAACATCGTCCAAGCCTGGCGAGCATAGAGGATCTGTGCCAAGCAGGCTCAACTCGACTGCAGAATTAGATCAAACAATACTGTCGCCCGCAATGTACCATCCAGCCCAGATTCCTATTTGATAGCAAGCTGTATGATCCACTCAACTTCGCTGATGGCGGAAATGCTGTCTGCTTCGATAATGATTCCAGCGAGCTTCAGTGCATCGATTGAGCAAGCATAGTAGAGTGGCAGAACGAGCTCGTCTGCTGTTTTGTGCCAAGCTGAGTCACATCCCCAACGAGCTAGATCTCGGATTCGCGCCATGTTCAGAAGACTCTAAGATCCCCGCGTGAAGACCTATAGAACTCCTTTTGTGACAGAGAGGGTGCATCTGTCAGAAGTAATTAAGTCAAGATGTTTTGGCCAATATACAACAACATATTCCCAAAGATAATATTCCCGGAACAAGTATGATGTCGCAAGTACAGTCTGGCTCCAATGCAGGTGGCAAGCTAGGCACGACTCGGTGATGCGTATGTTTGCGTCTATTTCCTTGATGCCAAATGTCGCGGAGATGTTTGACGACATCCGGGGAGACATTAGATATTCCTTGATTGAGAAGTGTGCAAGCCTTACTTCAATCACGTCTGTGTTCTTCCTAGCGTGGTGATCATCGTCTTCATCTCCTATATGTCGAGGAACCTCTGTGACAAGGCCGGCTAAGAAGTCCAATACAGCGACAGGAGTCACAAGACGATTGTCTGCATCAAACGGTTCGTCGTCTTCAATGTCGAGGGTGAATATCTCCGCAATTTCTTCCAGCAAGAGAGGTCGAAGAGAAAACGAGAGCCATTCTAGCACCCTTGCAGCATGCTTCTGTTTTCTCGGTTTATGCGTTGAAGCATGCGATTATATGTTGCATCCAGGCCTTTAGGAAGATCATGCAGTGCTTTTCTGATTTCTGCTGCCTTTCTGAGTGGCCGTAGGGATTCGAACTGACAAGATATGTATTGAAACCTGTGTTTCATGTTAGGATTTTGGATCTCTTCTACGTCGTGCATAAGATGCTTCCGGAATCAAAGGACGTACATGCCATCAGACTTCTCGATAAGTCCTTTCCTTGTTTCGTCTTTGAGCTCTTTAGGCCATGAGTTATAAGCTATTGAGGATAGAGTACGGTCAATGAACAATCCAATGTCGTGATCGATGGCAGGTTTGTAGGCCGATAGATCAATATCCCATGTTTCGAATCGGGATTCAATTGAACGGTATGAAATTTCAATGTTCTTCTCCCTCCTACTTGTCCAGAACATATGCAGATTCCTTGAGCTCTTCTGATAAATGGTGGCAAGACAACTTAGCAAATCACCCCGGCCGTAGTCTACGTCGGGGCACTCATCAAGCGCATCGACTATCACATAGACGCTGGAGAAGCCTTGGAGCGTCTCGACGAGAATACTCTGCAGCGTTTGGAGGTCAGGTTGATGACCTCTCGCCTTCAAGTCCTCTAATGCTTTGATTGACAGAGGAGTATCAGGCCGACAGCAACATATCTGTTTAACGATGGATTCGATCATTCCGACAGCAGTGTGTTTCTGCTCGTCGTTGAAGCTGATGTAGAAGTAGGCCAAGGCTACTTGAGGGTCTCCTTGATGAGCTTCTTTCAAGTGGCTTATCACTGAAGAACTAGCGTTTGTCAGCGCTCATTTGATCTAGTAACCCGAAAGTATAGAAACTTACCTTGTGACAGATTTTCCGGAACCGGCCACATGTTACGATGTCAGCATTAGGGGCGGGATCATAGTCTCGAATCTAAAATCGACCTTTCCCGTTAAGCCACATGAGAGAACTGGGTGCAGTTTTCCACCTTTCGAAGTCTTCATTACTCTGTACCAGCCAGTCCCCCGTGCCCTGCCCGCCATTCTCGTATTTTCCTCGAGCGTTGTTGTAATTCTGCGAAGATCCCCCGAGCTCAGCCAGCTCAGCAATTCGGTACGGTTGTAGTCGCGTCGCGCTGTCTCGATAGCTTTCCGGAGCGCTGCAACAGCAATCATTCACGGCCGCCGTCAACGGCGTAACCTAGAAGGCACCCTATCAAACCTTCCCAAGGCTCTTCTTGTCGCCATGAAGCATACGCCAGGAAGTCTTAATTTTTCTTTTGCGACAGGAGAGGTTGACATGCTACACGCCCTGTGCCGATCAATGAAATTAGAGCTTATTGAATCTGGGCGACGCAAGCAAGACATCATCTCAAATTTGCGGCATTGCAATATATTCCATTTCGCTGGTCATGGTTACACCGACAACGATAATCCATTGAAAAGTTATTTACTTTTAGAAGGTGGGAAGAGCAATGCGTTAACGGTTGCCGATTTTCTAGACTTGAATCTCCGGGAACGCTCACCCTTTTTTGCCTACCTCTCAGCGTGCGGGACCGGTCGAATCAAAGGCGAGAAGTTCATCGACGAGAACATCCATCTAATCAGTGCATGCCAGCTAGCGGGTTATCGTCATGTTATTGGCACGCTGTGGGAGGTAAAGGATGAAATATGTGTTGATATGGCAAGAATTACGTATGAGGGAATAAGAGATAGAGGTATGACGGATGAATCAGTAGCCTGGGGACTTCATAAGGCGGCTAGAGAACTTCGCGACCGTCGGCTAAGCGTGCCAGTGACGGCCGAACCTGGAAGGAAAGTGGGTGGAGAGGGAGTTACACATCTAGGAGTGGATAAGGAGGATGCTGATTGTGCAAATGATAGAGATCAGAGAGATATCAGGCTGCCGAGAGATATCGTTTCATGCGACGATGACGATAGAGAGGTGGGACTCTGGGTACCTTATGTTCATTTTGGCGTGTGATTCGCGTTTCTTTAAGTTGGACCAGTTGTTATAAGATGCTTATTATGATGGGGTTATTAGCTTTGGACCTCTTTATAGAAGAGGCACGCACATAGAAATCGAATGCTGCCTTGTCTTTTTACAAATGACTAACCCGTCCGCCACTTCTGCTAGCTTTTCTTGTCAACCAAGTCACTTACTTGTGGCAAATTGACTGGATTTAATAATGACGGTGAAGTACTGAACACCGATACATAATTCCTCTCATCCTGTTCTCCTTGATCATTTTTCCCATCACCCTTTAACCTCATCCTTCAACTTGATACCACAACCGAATCCACTCGAGAGTCTCCAATAGATGCTACCACTTGCTACCATCTCCATCAGTGCTGACATGGGATCTGGGGCTTCTCGTGAGGACGTGATCACGTCAAAGTGGTAGGATACAAAAGCTCGGGGAATAAGTTACTGATGACCGCCATGATCGGCAAAGTCAAATTAATCTCTAATTACTTCCCAGGGAGGATCAAAAGACCGCAATCAAATATTAGAAGGTACGTTCAGAACTCGACATGTTCTTCGTGCTGCATTGCAGATATCAAGACTTCAGGGAGCAACATGCAGCATGCAGCGCCGCCTACATTACGGATTGAAAGTGTTTATCGATGAGGAGTAAGGCAGGCTTCGAAGAGCGCTTCGAGGAGCGTTTCGTGGTGGATAGAGATCGCCGCAGGCCAAGGGCAGTGCTCGGTAGATTTTTGGTCTTTTTCAAGGAGGGCATGGCACAAAAATCTTTGGATAAATGATTTACCAAAGGGGAATTCTTTTGATTTGTATACTACTACCTTAATCTAGAAATGGTGCAATCCAACCATCTACCTTCCCCCTATGTTGGGTACAATAATCCTGCTTGCGAGATGATGCAAATGATGCACAATCAGAGCAATATCTCATGCTTACGTGCTGTGTGGCTTAGAAAGTGTACAGAATTGCCCATGACATCCGAGCATCCTTTGTAAGGACACAAGAAGCCACCGTTGGCCAACCTTCTCTGAAGATGCTGAACTCGAACGTGCCTCCCCAGACCATCTTTGCGGGAAAATGGACCCCGTTCGCAAAATGGGCAATACAATGTGGACTCTGTACATAGCCCGTTATTCACCGTCTGCATCCCCTGAACTGTGCCACCTCCTTCCTCCTGAGAAATCTCGTCATCATCGTCTGTACCTGTACTAGTATACGAAGATTTTTTCTGAGAATGCCGCTGTGACTGCACTGTTTTGAATTGGCGAGGGGTTTCTTGGCGATGGCAGAGCTGCGCCAGATTATGGACAAGTTGGACTTTTATGTCGAAAACTTGATCCTCATGAAGTCCATCAAGCGGTTGAAAGAGTAGCTTGGCCACCATGGCCCGCTCTTCGAGCTCATACTCGATAGTCGACGGCGTGAGCACTTCTGTATCGGGAAGAATGCCTCGCATCTGGCGATCTACTTCATCGACGTGAACGGTTTCGTGGAAGTTGTTGATTGCATTGTCGAGTAGCTCATTTCTTAATCTGTTTTTCTTGCAATTGATCTTGCGTTGAGCTTTGTGATGTTTCTTGTACCAGAACGTACCCTTGGCCGCCTTGATTGTAGAGTAGCCGTCTTCCTTTATCTTAAGTGCGTAGCTCTTTCGGGCTTCCACCTTCTTCAGGATATATGGGTTTTTCGAAATCTCCCTTTTTTGTGTGTCACTCAGCTTATCCGGGGCATCATCATGACGTTCAAGGCGGCCGACAGCTCGAATAAGATACTCGCGGCGAGTGGTTCCAAGGTAAATGGCTTGACAGTCGGCGTCAATAAACGAGGGCATGTAATGTCGTTCATATACGTCTCCACTGTTTCCCATGGCGTGTCTTCTCTCCTCGGGGGTCAATGCCTCTATATAGTTCGTATTTAGTATATTTGTATAGTAAATTTCCTGCGTTCTCACCATTCAACCCTTTCCCGGATCCTCTTCGCAAGTCATACCATTGGAGCCGTTTCCTGAAACAACAGGTGCGGCCAAGACGGACGAAGTAGTACCGGTGCTTTGCGTATGGAAATGACTTCGTCTTCGATATTTGGACTTTGGTTGGCGTATGCTCGATGTCACGGAAAATAGGTCGTTTTGCCCAGTCGTCGTCCCATTTCAAACGAATACGATCTGTTCCTTTCGGAACAACAAGATCGTAGATCTGTCGTAGTGATGTGAATTTATTCTTGAATGCATTGTCTGCGATAGCCAAAGCCATGATGAATATGACTGGGCAGCAAATTATGCTTTCATCGTCGCGGAACGTGAACTTTTTCCTATATAAGATCAGACAATTCAAGCAAGATTTGAAGGAAAATAGATATACACTTACGGTTTCTTCTTTCCACCTGACCGCTTGATGTGTTGAAGGTTAAGGATGAGCCGTACAGCAGGCCGCCGTCCTTTTATCAGGGGAGGGAAGACTTGAAATTCAATATCTTCGTACAAGAGGGGTATCTTCCCGACCAAAGCCGCCGGCCTAGTAGACGTACAGCCAGCGAAAATGTTAATCGGAGACTCCTGCACTCGGAGTCGTTCATGAGGATATTTCTCTTGATCACGAACCCAAAGACCGTTTTGAAGAACACACAAGTCCTCTACGTACAGGGCAGACTTTTCTTTTTCCGAATCATCGAGACCGAGTGTAGGAATCCACTATAAACTTATCAGCATAGAACATTCTCCTTAGCAAGACTAGTAACAAACATTGCGGAGGTCTAGCAGAATCCCCTCATCCATGTAGCGCTTTGCTGTGCGCTGGTAGTTCATGCTGAGTACGTGCCAGTACGTGGACATGGTTCCCTGCCTCTTGATACGCGAATTCTTCCTTTTCTTCCGCCAGACAAGAAACGTCTTGAAGTCTTCTGCGGTTGCACCTTTGAGAGCAGCCACCGGATCCCCCTTCCTTGTCTTCTTGCAATGCCTAAAGCGCTGCCATTAGCAAGTACATAATTTCCAATCGACAATAACGACCTACAGTTTCCACATCTGTTCTTCTCTATCCATCATCGCCTTTGTCTCATCACAGGGGTTTGCTAGATTTGGGCCGGCGACTACGAACTCGGCCCTGATCTTCCGATAATACTCGGCTTCTGTATCGAGGTTACGACTGGAGCTGTAGCCAGAGTCAGAGTCAGACTCCGAGTCGGAATCGGAGTCGGAATCAGAGGCGTCGCTAGAGTCGTTGCCATCGGAAAGAGGAAATCTCTGTCTTTTCTTGGCTGATGATTTGAGTGCTGGAGGGTCCCCAGCACTGGGTAAGTCCAATGGAGGGGTTCTTTGGCGGCCATGGTGAAGCGTCCTACGCTGGGCGTGACGCCGTGGGAGCTTTTGTGGTGGAAGAGACATGCTGCCACTTGGTGATAATAGCAAGGATACAAGGAGGCTTGTTGATTATTGTAACTTCAGACTTATTAGACGTTCAAGGACGATATCGTCTTTGGAAGAAGGTTGTTCACGATGTCGTAGGGAGTTGATCCTAAGTTGTGCTGCTGTATACTGCCTGTACCACTTCGTCTCCTTGGCAGCTTTGAGTGTGGGGTAGTGTTGTTTGAGAAATTGGAGGCACCTGTTACGGTGTGCAACCAGTCTGGCGATACGTCGATCGTGCCAGTTCATAAGTCCTGGATTGGTAGTTTAGGAATGTACAAAGGTACGGGAACTGGAATGGAGGAAGAAGAATTCGATGGTAAGGAGGCATTGAGTAAAGAGCAAAACGATGGCGAGACCAATAATTTAAATACATCCTCAACAGGGTGTTAGGGCCCCTCATGTGGATAACCTTCCGTTGTGGTCAACCCTCACTGTTCTGATGGTCATGGTTATTGACTTGGAATAGGCGAGGGCAAAATGTCGGGTTGAAATGTGCTTAAGGCGGCGTGTGGGCTAATGCGTTAGAGCTCGTAGCTCGATGCTCGAGTGCCTAAGCGAGGTGGAAAGGGTAGGTAAAACAGCGACCACACTACCTCAAAAACGGGGATAGAATCACCAAAATCTCAATACTAGTAATAAGATATGCTAAGCAAGGAACAATACTACTAAATAAATATCTTGCAATCTTCCCGATTTAGGTAAGATTTTGTATTTGCTTGCTATAAGAATCGTATATATGATGCCTTCCCTTTCAAAATTCTTGATTTTTCCCTTAATAATAACAATAACAATTACATTTGTAAGCATAAGCTTGATCTTCGCCAAAAACAAATCTTCGCTAATTGTTTGATTTTTGTAATTTATATTAAATTAATTAAGCACTTCATAAATAAATATTCCTTATTAAAGATGATAGCTTAGTGATATGAAATCTTTGCTAACACAAATAATGCTTGCATTAATCCCTTTCGAAGCTTTTGTTACCTTATATCGCTATTTGTGCATGCAATGCGTAAACGTCTTTAAGATTGATATGAATCACGATTGCCGCTTTGATAACGTCAATAATAGGAATCTTGGCCTTGATATTCCTTGCAAGTCGCTAAACAAAAATCTAAATAAAATAGCTACCAATAATAATTAATTTATTCTAAATTCTACGTTATTAAAAGGAGTAAATAATTTAAAACTTATTGCTTTTTCTTTTAATCTCTAGTAATATTATGCGTTATAAACATCTTGTTGATTATTTTAAAAAATGCTGTAATCTTAGCTTTATTAAACGTAAGTGCTTTAGCAATTCCAAAGGCAAGCATAAGTTAACTTAAATATATTTAAAGCTTGTAAATATCAGAAGTATCGATATAATGTAGTTTTTTAAAAGATCCAGCTCTTTTAAAATCATTATTTAAAGCTAAAAGAGTAACTTTTCCTTTGCTTTTTCCAAAGCTTTCTTTAGCGCTATTAGTAAAGCGAAACTTGATTCCAAAGCCAAACTGCCTAAAAAAGTTGCTATTTCTTTTTAAAAAAAAGAGAAGTTTTAAAGACTTTAAAAGCTTCAACCTAAATGCTAAGCATTCCGCTAAGGAACATATTAATTATAAAAGCCTAATAATTCCTTTTTTCAAGAGATTTACTTTTAGTATCTCGCGTTGCTATTTTATAAGAAGATTTAGTAATTTTAAAATATAAAGATTTAGCAAAAGTTGGTAATCGAAATATAAAAAATTAATTAAAAATATTATGTATACGCAAATAAAGAAAAAACAATAATAAAAAAACATTTTCCAAATTCCCAAATACTTTTAGCGTTAGAGGCTTCTAATAGCGCTATAGCTATTAAAAGCGCCTAAGTTTTTAATACCCGAACTTCCTCTTTTAAATACTTCGCTTATAAAACTAATAAGCTAAAAATAAATATTAAATAAGATTATTAACATAAGAAGTTGGTTTAAATTATTAAGTAATAAAAATCAAACAATGTAACACAAATAAAACATTAAAACAAATACTAAAGAAATTTAAATATAGCGAACTTGTTAAAAAAAGAAAATACATAAAACGCGCAAGACAAATACCCTTATATTAAAGGCACTCGCCTTTTTCCAGCTTTATTTCCAAAGGCTTACTTATCTTAGTAATTAGCGCTTAGTCACCTTATGCTTATAAGGTTTATTAGCTAGCTGGGGGTATTACTAAAAAGCTTAAAACTAGAAAGAAAAAGATGTGTTTTAATAGTACAAAGCGTTAAGTTGAAATTATTAAAAGCAAAGGCTTAAACTTCCTAATACCTCGGAAATTCCCCTAATACAAATAGGGATTACTTTGATTTATTAACAAGCTTGTCTTTTACTTTTTAAACAATCACATCCCGCCGCACTTACTTTTTATATTAAAAGTTGCGAAATAACTAAGTAAATAGCTTTCTTAATTTATATAGTTATTATTTTTTAAACTTTACACATATTTTGTTAGTATAAGATTTGTATCGTTTAGTTATACTTAGTTTTTCCCTTAAAAAGAACTTGTCCTTGCGTCGATTATTATAAATATATAAAGGGGCAAATCTTAAGCAATCACATAATAAGAGAGGTAATACTTAAGGTATAAAAGTAGACTTGATATAAAAAACGGTTTAATTAAATCAAGAAATAAGATAAATCTAAATAGCAGGATTTGTTATTTTAAGGGTAAAAAAAAGAATGTATTAGATAGATATTATTATTAGTTATAAGATAGGTAATGTTAAAAGGAATAAAAGGAAAATTAGCTCTTATACCGAAGCAAGCTCGGCAAAGCCGCATCCGATAACGTGATATCTAATTACCAAAATTAAGTGGCCCTGCCACATTATTAGATATAAATAAAGTAAGTGGTATTCCTAATTTTTTATCTTTTATAATAAAAAAGTAAGAAATAATTAATATGCAAATAGGTCCTTTAAGGCTATTAATTATTAGCGTTATATATAAGCTAAAACCGGTTTTAAATGTTAGCAAGCTATTGCATTTGGAAAGCCTAGCTTTTGAAATCTATACTCCCAAGGATTCACTTATTGAATCCTTATTAGCAAAAGGTTCCTAATATAATATCTGAAACAAATAAATCAATTTCCAAAAAAAAAAAAAAAAAAAAAAAAAAA
>Ga0207886_10114_pt1 | contig 84835 bp, 88 predicted proteins | sample LinPmetageLP35_FD_184048 | JGI IMG/M metagenome (GOLD analysis project Ga0207886, IMG submission 184048) | Marine viral communities from the Pacific Ocean - LP-35 (SPAdes) | ecosystem: Environmental > Aquatic > Marine > Oceanic | place: Pacific Ocean | collected 2009-08-31 | reverse complement strand
AAAAAAAAAAAGGGAACCCCCCCCCCCCCCCCCCCCCAACAAAATTTTTCCCCCGCCTTCAAGATTCTCTTCACTTCATAAGGATCACTCAATGAACAAAAACACCCACGCCCACCAACCCAAGCACAACACAAAGACCCCATCTCCGCCACCTTAGTCCCTCACCAGTGTTACTCAGCACAAACGTCTGATTCCCCCTTGAATATGAACTCCCATTCACAACAACCGCAACAGAAGCAGAAGCATACTGCGGCGCCACACCAGTCACAGTCTGCACCCTAGCGTTCGTTATCACGGAAACAGATTTCGGGTGTTCGATGAGCGCAGCTGGTGAGATCGTTGCTACAGCGGCTATAGAGATCTTCTGAATCGTGGTGATGAAAACTTGCACGTCGTTTTGGGTTGGGATGACTTTGAGTGCTGGAGCGGCGGAGGAGGTGGGTGTTGGTGTGGATGTGGATGAGGCGCAAGGTACGGTGACGATCACGGTCCCGTCCATACCGCAGTCTGCGCAGATGCGCGTCATTGTCGTCATTGGGATCTCGTGAGCGGTTTTCAGGAGTGCGGGTGCGGTGCTGGTTTTGCAGCCGCAGTCGGTGTAGATTAGGGTGCTGGTTGTGGTGTAGACTTGGAGGGTCGAGGCGGCGCAGGAGCAGAGATCGGTGTAAGTTGCTTTTTGGGGGTCAGCTGGTGCTTCTGCTTGCTTGTACACGGTACCACATCGGGAACGGAACGCTGAGGGGTGAGAGAAATGAAGGGGGGAGTAACTTACTTGTCAATACGACTGTGATCGTAGTCTCCTGTGCCTGTGGGTCATCAGCACCTATTCCAATAGCTATCAGCGACCCAAGAGAACTCACTCTACTCCCGCTGGTTCCGAGTGCAGTACTTGTGCCTACGGGCGCGAACTGCACACGTCCTAGATTTGATGTCGACGTTCCGCTGTCAGTCTCACCGCCACCCATAGGCACACCAATGAGCGTGCTGACTGGGGTCAGGGAGATGCTAGGTGTTGGAATTCCGCCTGTCGAAGGAGAGAAGTGGACTTCTGAGGGATCAGCTGTTGGTGAAGATGAAGATACTGGAGAATCAGGAAGCAATAGAACGTTCTGATACACTGTCAGGAAGAATCCGGTACTTTGACGCTTCTCAAGCCCTGCTGGTTGATCGAGGTGCCTGTCCTGGTGTTGGAGGCCGCTTCTTCTGCTGATGCCAAGGTTGAATTGAAGACCGCCGCAAGCTTCTGATGGGCTACCTGGACAGGAGACTGAGCATGAAGAGTTCGATAGAGTGGTGGTACCGGTGATGTCACTGCCGCAGTAACAGGACGTTCCGAATGTTCCAAGGTAAGCAGAGGTGCTGCATGTTGATGCGCAGAGTGTGACTGTCATGTTCTCGTTCGTGGCGGAGAGAACGAATGTTGGGATATTGAGAGCGGATGATGAGAGACAGCCGATGTATGTCCACCCTTGTATGAGAGGTGTCCGGAGAAGCGTGGCGTTCTGTGAACTGATGGGGAAAGGTGGAAAGGTAGCTGTTGGGGATAATGAGCCAGCGGTTATGGAATTTAGGGCTGTGTTTAGTGAGGAGATACTGCTAATGAGATGGGTGGAGGATTCAGACAGTAAAGTCGCGGGGGATGGGATGTCTGTGATAATGCTATTGGAGGAGAGCTCACCCGATGATACGGAGCTAGGAAGAGTTGTTGGACTAGAACCTGGACCCAATGTGATGGCTGTCGATATTGATATCGTGGTAGCGATCGAGGTTCCGAGTATTGGTCTTGAAGTGGAGCTTGAAGCAGCCAGTGTTGACGTCGCTGTAGGTTCTTCGGCAAGTGTAAACACCTTCACATAGTTGATATCCCAGTACCTAGATTTCGTCAGCTAAACGCTGCTTCCATACTGAAGCAACTGGTTCGTATCTCAGTGTCCTGACATAGAAGGATATACTTACGCATCCGCAAAAGCTGATGGATTGCCGGCTACATAGTCCACACAGGTGCTCGCTTTCAGGCTGCATACTGGATCACTACTCCAGACGCTTCCCGCCCACTAGAATATCGATAGTCAGTATGAGGCACCGATTCAGGAGCCCACGAGGTTAAGCCCTTAAAGAGCCGACGGGCCCGAATTTGACAGAAAGGTTGACTTACATCTCCACAAAACGTCGTATCAAAAACAATTTGATGATTCGCGAAATTCTCATCGATATCACAACTTCCCTGAAAATTTCCGTCCGGCAAACCCCAATTGGCCGGATCGGGCTGTCCGCTTGTTATGTCAGCTGGGATCGAAGAGCGAGGGAAATACCAGATGCGGATGTAGTCTGAGGTCCATTGTGTGGCGTAGACGCCGCCATTGACGGAGTTGAAGGCGTCGCCGTAAGAAGTGGAGGAGCCAGATGATATACTGCAGCCATAGCCGTTGTTTTGGTTGCAGTCGTTTGTTTGGAGGGTTCCGAGGGATTGCGTGCCGGCGATGGTGCAAGTGTCGCCGCTGCGAGGAGAAAGTCAGTGTCGGTGATATGGCGTGTAATGTGTGGAGGGATCGGGTCATCGGTTACACTTACGTGTGGAGAGTCATTACGTTCGTTGCTTGAAGGCTGACTCCTGTGGCAAGTTAGTATTTTGAAGTGAGCGAGTGCGTGTGGGGTAGGGCTGCTGGTTCGAAGCACGAGGATTCTGTTGCATAGCAGAGTAGGCCATTAACCAGATTGCGGAAAGACTTGCCTTCGATTATATCAATTTCGCCGCTATTTGGCCAGTTGGGGCCAAACATCCAGACTGCGTATCAAGGAATTGTCAGCTCCGTCCCATCATCCTATATTGAAGTAAACTCAAAGCTACGTCTACTTACAAGCCGGCCACTAGATCATCACACCACAGTCAGCTTATGTTTCCCTAAATCAAACCACTCCAGCTCAACTCAATCCTTGAAGAGTGAAGAGTCCTCAAACACTTCCAAACACAGTCTGTACCTCTAAAACAATCAAAAAGGATAAGTCAAAGGAAGTACTCACAACACCACACTCATTCCCAGGCATATGTTGCACGTCCGCTATAAATAACCCATGCGTAAACGTCTTCTTACTACTAATTCGCACACTCTCCCTCCCTCCAGCAAGCCCATCACTGCTCAGCACAGTGGTAGAATCGACACTCATGCGCGCTACATTGTTGTCTGTTGAGATGAGAGATTTGGAGAGGGAGGAGGATTGTGATTGGTAGGATACGAAGCCGTGCGTAGGGTCGGCGTCCTGCGTTGTGTTAGTGAGAGAGGAAAGGGGGATGATGAAGCACGGGAGGTGTGAAGAGAAGGGTAGGGCGGAGGTTTGGGGGAAGGGATAGAGATGAGGAAGACAATACCGTCCAGAACTCAAAACCATCGAAGAAAGTTGTGCCTGAGTATTCGATGTCAAGCGCGTATGTGCTGCTCACTATCGCGTATACACTGGACGCGAACAGCACTGAAAAGAAGGCGAAAGCAAAGATCGCGGAAGTTAGAAGAGCCATGTTCAAATCGTTTCTTCGTGAAAGTTTGTAAAGGTGAAATGTGTAAAGGGATGAGGATGGTAGGGAGAAGGGCAGAAGAGAGGAAGAGAGGAGTGGAATTGAGGAAAGAAAGGATATTTGCAGACACATGTTAATGAAGCCGGAGAGGGTCACGGCAGGAATGCGTTGTAACAGCTTTTCGATAGTGGTCTAAAGTTTCATTCCTGTTCGGGGGTGATCACGGGAATTCGTGGTTTTGAGACAATTGTTGACTCAGTCGGTAGTTTTCGCGAGAGGCTCGCTTGTGAAGTCAGGGGCTTCGGCTGGACAACCTGACATTCCAATGCGTATCAATTTTCCGAAGCGTCGTAATCGTAAGGACGCGGGCGAGCGGTGACTGTCACTCCAACCTCATGATTACGCTCTTCGAAGTCCACTCCAGCCTTCCCATCCATTGCTGCCCCTCCAACCCCAAGCAACAGCATAATGCCTAGCTAACATTTGCCATTCTTCAACTTCGTCCAGTCCTTCCAACCTATCCACTCTCTCCTTTTCTGTACTCGGGACCCAGTTTTGCCAGATATTTTCGACAGTCTCGGCTTCCTGCCCTCCCGCTTTGCCATCTCCTTGGAATCCAAGATCCAGTAACCGAGCCTTCTGATCGGCGAGTGTTTTGTACTGTTCTAATGTTGGCATGGCGATACCTCTGGAAGCTAGATTGGAGACCATAACTTGTCCGAACGCATCATCGACACCGATGGGTTCGTATAAAACTATGCCAACCGAAGTTATCCTGTCTGTGAACCATCTTACCACATCCCGAGCAGTATCTAGGTCCAAGTAACACAGGCAACATTCCGATATTATCAGTGTCGGTACATCCGTTTGTAGGCCTTGTATATCCTTTGCATCTTTCAAGTGAGGCACCTGTCGTAGATCTATAGGATGACAGCAATATGTAACTTCTGGTTTTCCATCCCTCGATGAACTGATCCCCCAGTCTGTGTCTTGCTGTGGCATTCCAAATTCGGGGCTCTTAAATTCTGTGATGAGGACTTCGCTTTCGTTGTTCGATAACAGTCTATTGTTTAACACTGTCTTCGACTTTGTCGTCGTGACTGAAGGGAAGTCAAATTCGTGGTAAATGAGATTGTGGTGTTTGTTTTTCGATCGCAGGCGGAAGTATCGTGTGTCGGTTCCTGCACCTAATGATATTATTTGTTTCTTCTGTGGTGGAGCTGCGGATTCTGGCTCTGAGAGGAAAGCATTAATGAGGATGTCGAGAGCTGTCGTGCGGGTATAGGTTCCTGCAACGCATCTCAGTCATGGCCTGTTTAGCATTTCAAGATGGAATTTTTACCTCGATTTATGATTGGCATACGGCGTGTGCCTTGTCCGGCGACAAAAAGAGACGCAAATGGGTCTTCAAGATATCCAAGGGAGACTGCGCTGAGCCTAGAGACTGCTGCATCTGTATCTGTAGACTGGATGGCTAGATCTTTGCGTTGGGCGCCAGGCCCGCTGGCTTCTCCTCTTCCTCCGAATCGAGCAGAACCCCTTCCACGGCCGCCTCGAGAACGAGGTCCTCCTCGCGAGGTCAAAAGATTTGGAATCTGTGGCGCAGACATGTTGTAAGTAGACATTTAGCTCGATGTGTGAATTTCACGGAATGGCACGGCTGAGGTTGGAGAAGCTCAAGGCTGCGGCTGCCAAGCTTTGAGAATGGAAGGCTGAACAACTCAGTTGCGGAATCACGCGTCGCGTCTTCTGTGGGGCTCGCATATGTCGAGTACCTAGGTAACAACAACATGGTTCTTCTAGACTGCTTGGACTTCATCTTCAATCATATACACATACAGTTATACACTCAGACTCTAGAAACGCTCCTATGAGGCTGTGCACAACTGTTTTAGCTTTCTGCACAATCCTTATCTTTATCACGTTAGTCACAACAACATTCCTGAATACGCGTACCAAGTATTAGTTGCCATTTTAAGCATAAACATATTGTGCAAAGATCTGCAAGCCACATACCGTCAGTGACGAGTTGATAAGGTTCTCAGAGTGATAAGATTCTCAGAGTGATAAGGTTCTCAGGGTGATAAGGTTCTCAAAGTCAGACAACCCTTCCATTGTGGCTGACATCATTCCTGTCGCTTGATGATATTCAACAATTTTCATATGAGTTATGTCATGTATTTGTGCAGCACAAGAGCAGTACTTACCGCTCTGTGAATCATTCACGTTGCAGCAATGACATCTCCGCTTCATTTCGGTTGTTCTTTCTCCAAATTTCCCCTGTCTCTTTTCAGCGACGATGGGGTCTGGAAAGGAGAACATTTCCGCGTGGAAGACAGGGCCTTCTGTCGCTTCCTTCTTGCCCCAGGCCAGACGCGGGTCGAAGCGTCCGATCGAGATTCGAGATTCGAGACCCCAGATTTGGTTTGATGAAGTAATCTCTTATCAATCGCCGTTTCTTCCTATGGGATCGAGGGCCGATAGATTGTTGCGACATCCATGGCCAGCTGTTTTATTATCAGAGCTGGAGTATTGGGAGGAGGAACGAAGTAATGAAGTGGAATGGAATGCAGCAGCCGGCTCGATATTGTCAACAATCACTGAACACGAGAACAATTGTTGATGAAGTGATCTGGATAATCGGGTGGAAGCACGCCAGGATCTCTGTAATCAACGAATCTACTTCTATTACGGAATGGAACGATGTCAATGGCCTTCAGCTGTCAGAAGTCTTGGCTGCGATGAAGAGATGCTTTTCACCAACGTTCACTCTCCATAAGGTAGGGACTTGCAAAGCCCTACGACGAATCCTACAAAGAACAAAGAAGCCCGACAACCATTCATATCACCTCGATGTCGCCCTCGCCGTTGTTCCTGCAGCTCCTCACACCTCCTGTCACACTGGTCACAGTCCGTCACATGAGGAGGCGACGAGCCTAGCGAGTAAGTTGAGTCGGCTAAGCCCAGGGCCCATGGAAAAATGACAGGGGGCCTCGATCAAGTTTAATTCCTCTGATCGCAATCTGAAGTTGTGATTCGCCCTCTTCCCCAACGCGGACAATTAAACAATTTCGATTATGCCCCTTTATGCATAGTGTCAGGTACGCGAGAGTGCTTTGGCGCTGCCGCAACTTCGGCAGAACATTGAGCGAAGCTGATTGGATGGCTTCCAACGCCCAGCCGTCAATCCCTGACCCGTCTAGAACTCATCCCAGTGGATCGACAAGGTCCTGAGATTGCTGGCAATCTCCCCCTTCTCTCCCGTTGCTGGCGACGACGAGCTCCGTGCGTGTGGTTGGCTGTGCAATTTGGGACAGTCGACGTCAATCTGGTTAGAACACGCCGGACGACATGCAGAGATGGGAAACATGGGGCCGGGCCCGCATGCGTGTCTGGCTGTGCTTTGCTGTGTCGTCTCGTCTCGTCTGGTCTGGTCTGGGAGGCGAGGAAAAGGCCCTGCGCTGCCTGAGCAGAGAGACGAGGGACGAGCTTGAAGCTTCTTCACTTGCCCGCTAACCCAGCCTCAGCCATCCTTCTTCGCTCGACCACATCCCTCCTCTTCCTCTTGCTTGCGTGCTGCATCTTCTTGTTTTCCACCACACTCCTTTGGTTGAGTCTTCGCTGCTGTCACTCCCTTCCTGCATTGCACTCTTACCACAAGTCGCTCATTCTGCACCCAGGATATGTTTGGATGTAGCGCTGGCCCCGTTCAATAACACTCGTTTCGAAACCACGCGCGAAAACATCGACGACTGAGAGATCGGTTTGGATAGGCCTCGCGACTCGAATACATTACCACGGCATAATCTGGCCCCTAACAGATTCATTAAAGACATACACGATGAAGTTCTTGGATATTCAGGCCGCAGTTGGCACCGCGATACTGTTGTTGTCATTGCCATGCGACGCAAAACCCGGTCATCGCTTGTCGCATTTGGATGTTTTGGAGAAGAGACATAGTCACAAGAGGTTACATGCGTCGCCACGGGCCGAGGGGAATGAGAGCGCTTTGCAGAAGCGCGCAACATGCGCCTTCCCAACTAACGCTGGTTTGGTCGCGGTCACACCAGGCTCGTCCAACGGAGGATGGGCAATGAGTCCGGATCAATCTTGCACAGCGGGCAGTTATTGCCCGTACGCGTGCCCACCAGGAGAAGTAATGGCGCAATGGAACCCAAAGGCGACTTCATATACGTACCCATTGTCGATGGTAGGTCAAGGAATCGAATAATGGAGATGTGATACTGACGGCGATAGGATGGCGGTCTGTATTGCGACTCAAACGGCAAAGTCAGCAAACCGTTCCCTAGCAAGCCGTATTGCGTATCTGGAGCCGGCTCCGTCGGTGTTCAGAACAATGCTGGGAAGGTTGTTTCATTTTGCCAGACTGTCTTGCCTGGTGGTGAGTCGATGCTTATTCCAACCAAGGTCGATAGCTGGGCAGGTATCGCAGTTCCGGATCCAAGTTACTGGTGCAGCACCGCAGCTCAGTATGTACCTCAGCAATTTAGTTTGAGGCTTCGCTAATCTGAACAGTTACTACGTAAATGCTCCCGGTATCGATACTGACGATGCTTGCATTTGGGGTGATGGATCTAAGCCACTTGGAAACTGGTCTCCATATGTCGCAGGTGCCAACCAGGACTCGTCTGGAAACACCTTCCTCAAACTCGGATGGAACCCCAAATTCACTGATTCTGACGCTACCTTCACTCAATCTAAGCCAACTTTCGGTATCAAGGTCGTGTGTTCTGGTTCTGGTTGCAACGGCACCCCTTGCTCCATCGACCCTTCGAAGAACGGCATCGGCGGCGTCACGAGCGCTGATCAAGCTTCAGGAGCAGGAGGAGCCAACTTCTGCGTTGTGACCATTCCCAAAGGAGAGACTGCCAACATTGTTGTTTTCAATACTGGTTCTAGCAGTTCTGGTGCATCTGACCTTCTCGGAGATTCTGCTGCAAAGGCTTCCTCCTCAAGCGAGACTCCTGAGCCTACGCCCACCCCAACACCCACGCCAACTCCGACTCCAACTCCGACTCCGACTCCAAAGCCAACGACCACTTCGACCACTTCTACAAGCTCAACCACATCTAGCTCGGAGTCTTCAACGTCTTCTTCATTAACCAGTTCCAGCTCGTTCAGCGAGACTTCCACCTCGTCTTCGTCATCCGTCAACAAGACCTCATCCGCTTATCCCACAGCTGATAATTCACCTCACGTGCTCTTCGAGGAGAAGAACACAACGACAACATCCGGCGGCTCCTCTTCCACTGGAACCGGTAGTGGCTCCGGAACTGCGCTATCAGGAACCACAGCCGTCGAAAGTCCAATCGCAAGCGCAACCAAGAAGTCAGGCGCACCAGAAACGATCGTCACCTCAAGCAGCATGTTCAGCCTGGTAATCATGTTCGCCGTCGCCGGCTACATGCTCTAGAAGCTCGCTCCATCTGCAACTCGGGTTCCGGTCCCGCAGCAGGAGCGCGCTCAAATGTTACCTACATTCTACCCTGTTCAAATCTCACGCGGTCGAACACCGCCGAAAATCCCCAGTTTTGACATCACAACTGGCTCGCCTTCTTCGACATGCCATCGTACTTTATTAAATGGCCTTTGCTTTTACATATATTTTCTAATGCGTCTGGATATACGTAATACGCCTTGCTCGCTCGCTTGCCTCGTTTGCCATCGTACATACGCTCTACTCTTTACATTCGACGCATTTAACGTTATATACACCATCTAGTCCACCGTCATCAATTTCCGCATCCAGATCCAGGTCCATATCCAGTCCAAATTGCATCGAACAGTCTGCGCCAACCATCGTTTTGCCATATATTCTTCATCTTGCACATATCGTTTTCTGCACCACATAACGTCTCACTATCCCATTATCCTCTCGCTGCGAGGTCTTCAGCAAAGAGCAGGCAGGACTAGGGTGTATATCATGTCTTTTCACTACATTCTTGATTAGTTGAATATGACCATGAACGATCTTGTTGCGATGTCTTTTGGTTGTTGTTGTTGTTTTATACCCCTTTCTGCAGTTTTGTGTATTTGGTGCTTTGTCGGCTGAGTAATGCCTCGGGGCATTTGGATGGGTTGTTGCTTTATACTTTTTGGTGGATACCCCTTCCCCTATCTTTTTGTTATATAGGTGGATATCTTCTTGTTGATGGGTTGGTTGGCTCTGACTGTTGTGTAATTTGGGACTTGGATTTGGATTTGGACTTTGGACTATCCTTAGGACTGGATGGAGGACGTGTGTGATTGGAAGCGATGGTTTGACGCGTTTGGAAAAAAAACCGAGGCAGCGAGCGATTGCGCAAGGCAAACAACAAAATACTGGGTTCACTTGAGCCGCTTTCTTTACGAAGTTCATGTGGGGTTGGTTGGATCCTTGGTTGGTTGACGGGTTGATGTATATTGGTCTTATGAACATATTGTTTCTTTGGACTGTCTTGTCTTGTTCTGTCTCATTTGCCTCTGTGATTTTTGGGTGCGTTGTGAATGTGTTGTGGCTTGGCAGATCAAGGACGTGGTTGGATGACAGTTGGCTGGCTACCTTGGATGGAGAAGGAGGTCGATAAGACAGGTGGATGGATGCAACGGAGTGTCGGGAGGTCTGTGGATATACATAAAAGTCAGGACAGTCGGCTGGGGAAAAATCATTACCATACATGCTTCTTTCTCTGGTTTTGAGATCATACCTTGATTGAAGAAAGGATATCCTGTAGTCTGCTAAACATCCGCTGCTGCTACGTACACTACAATTGGGAAACAATAATCACCGAAGCACATGAAAACAAACAATACCAACAACCTTGAATCTCTATTCCTGCACCCCACATCTCCAACCCCCACATCAACCTCGCTTCCCACTTATGCACGTAATCACGTGTAAAGCTCGAGCCACCCCCCGCCCTTGCGCAAAAAGGCACCTCGAACGCGTCCACCACAGTCCAACCTCACATCACGGTACACCTCCAAACACAACTCCCCCAAACCACCTCCAGACGTCTGTTTGGTCGTGTAATGCCACCAACATGGCTCAATCCTCGTCCGGCTCTGGCGCTAAATCTGGATCTCCTCCAGCAGGTGATCTCAATGTTGGCCCCTTAAACGCAACCTCACATCCCGAGATCACCACACCTACGCCCTCATCCACCTCCTCAGTATCACGTTCTCTCCACCCATCCTCTCTTCCCCCTCCCACCCAACCAGCCATCCGCTCCCTCTCCAGCAACACGCACACGCGGTCCATCACCGTCAGCACGGCCCTCGGCCCAACCTCCACCTGCACAGAATACGAACGACTCGTCGGCAAGATCATGCGCGACAATTTCTGGGATCTGGACCCTTTTACGGTGGGACTGAATCCTGGCTTGTTGAATTTCGACAAGCCATTTATTAGGAGTAAGGCGCCGCATATTAGGGGGAAGATGAGGTTGCTGGAGAGGATTCTGGGGAGGATGGTTGAGGTGAGATTTGCGCTTACTTAGTTTACTTACTATCTTTCTTTTGACTCAGACTTTGAATGGTGTTTTATGAGGTGTAAAGAAAATTGAGGTTTGGACTACAACTGATGCTTGGATGCTAGGACGAACATCTACTTCTGGTTTGCACGGAACCGAATATGTATAGGCCGCACCCGAATCGTTCGACTATTGATTACCTGGTTATTGGTGATGATCCGCCTTGGATCCCGCATTTCTTTAATGGCTCTTTGGCGTTTCCGCATGTTGAGGAAGCTATGAGGAGTATTGAGCGGTTTCTGGATAGTGAAAGTGGATCGCAACGTAAGCAAGCCTTGTTTCTCTTCCTTGCGCTTTCCTCTTTGGATGCAACTCAGCATTATGCCTGGAAGCTTTGTTTTGCTCAATGGATGTCGGGAATAAAGCTGATGGTTTACAGCTCCGTCTCGAGTTCCTACAGTTGGTGTTTCGCGTGCCTCTTCCTCTGCTATCAACAGATTCAAGACCGAGGAATTGCCTTCTTGCGAGGAGTACATCGACTTCGTCCATGCAGTAGTCCAGTCCATCAGTAGCCCCGAATCAACAGGCACGATTCGTGAAGATCACTTCTTCCCAAGTATGGCTGTGACGCCTGTTGCGGAAGTGAGAAAAAGAGCCAATCTAGTAATGCGATTGATGGCACGGATGGTTGAGGTGATTCACTCCGTCATTGACTGGGACCCATTACTAACGATTGTAGGACGACGTTCTGACCAGAGTCTCGGCGGAAGAAGGCACTTACGTCTTGCATCCTGATTGCCGTCCTGCTGATTATACGGCTGATCGAGGCTTGACTGATATCTCCCATTGGGTTTGGACTTTCAAGACTTGGGCAGTACTTGATCAGGTTGCGGAGAAGGCGGTGACGAATTTGGAGAAGTTCTTGAAGGATCTCAGTCCTGCCGAGCGATCAAGAGTCAAAGTAGAGGTAAGATGACAAGATTTAATTTTCAGGCATTCACTAACATCTTCCAGCGCAAAGATACTCCTCCTCCTTCGAAGGTTGAATCTAAGTTCGAAGATGATGATGTCGTTATTGTCAAGGTATGAAAGCGCACACAGGATGTTTACAGGGATAGCTAACGGGCGACCAAGCAAGAAAAAGCAGCTTCGTCGTCTATCAAAGCCCGGGCACCGAAGCTACAATCGAAGCCACAAGCAAAGCCCAGGCGGCAGAAACATAAACGAACTGACCCCACCCGAGAAGTAAGTTCCAGTTCTAGCGGATCAGATCAGTCCGAGATAATTCCTATTCTCACATTTCCGAAAAGTCCGCCTCCACATGAAATGTCTGCCCCACCACAAATCGTGCCAGCGGATACTTTGATGCCATCCATCGAAACGCCTGACGAGAATTCAATATTTTTGATCCAACGCCGTGAGAGTAAGGTATGATACACTCGAGAAAAGAAATGTCTTGCGTAGCTAACAGACATAGACCCTTGCGGATTACTTTCGAACTACTCTACCTCTAATCCAGCACTTTGCGCCATCCGACGCTCTCGAATTTGATGAACTCCACATGAGTTATCCAAATGATGCATTTGAAGTCATCATTGAGGAGACAGTTTCGGGCCACATCTTCCAGGTTATTTGTCATGATTGTGATGGGCGGAGGGTTGCTACGAAATTCCAGGGCTCTATCGCAAAACTCCAGATTCACTTGAATGCAGAATCGCATGTTTCTAACGTCATGTCAAAGCTAGATCGGATGGGAGAGTTGCCAAGGGAGACTACAGAGACCAAGAGGAGAATGGGGGTTCTCAAAAGAATTGCAAGCCAAAGAGGCCATGATCAAAATCAATATGCACATCGCCAAAACCCTGCCGTATCCGTGGGAAAGGACTCGTCTTCGCATAGCACTCCTAGACGCTCAACGTCCCCTGGGTCGATGGAACTCCTACAGTCCATGTACGGACTTCCTACAAAAGCTTTCAAATACAAGCCGCCCCGTCCTAGGACCAGAGATGCTCTCGCAGATCGGAATAGCCTCTCTGTCCATGATCCAGCTCCGCCTATCCAAAACGGCCTTTCTCATCCCACCCCACCTTCTACAAACTCCCTACAAGCCCCTGATGACTTGTTCCGGACAGAGGTGTCCAAGAGATTCGAGGTTCTGGAAGAAAGCAATAGGAAAAAGAAGACGAAACTTGAGCATTATGGTACACTGCTTGGACAAACAAATAATAAGTATGTGAAGATCGAACAGGAAATCGCCAGCCTCAGATCCCGTGAAGCCCAGCATGCCGCCCACGTACAGTCTATGCGCGACGCCGTGATATCTGGCATGGACAATCTTGTCCAAATGTTCGCACGCTCACAGGCTATTCCTAGTGAAGTTAGCGATCAGCTAGAAGCCCTTCTGGGTAGAGATGAACAACACGAATCTCGTTGGGTGGAAGTGGAAAATTTCCGCACCGATCTTTCAAGGCTTCTGCAGACTCTGGGTCAGAAACAAGACGGGTTGGAAGATAAGCTCGATGATCTTCTGAATCGTGAATATCCTACGGAGGCCAGCGGAGGTATCGCCGGCATCCATGAGAGGATTCAGGAGTTGGAATCGTCCAAGATTCAATTGCTTGAATCTCAGAACGAGTTGGAACGGGGGAATACTATCATCAATGCTAGATTCGCACTCCTAGAGCGACATGACCATTCCTTGGAGGAAGCAACACAACTTATCACAAGTAATTCAGACCGCATCAAGACTTTGGAGACTACTCGCGGCCATATTTTAGAAGCCAACGAGAGCTTTGCAAACTCCCTGAAGAAGCTCATCGCTCGGATTGAGGTCGTCGAAGAGGGTAACCAGAGCACGACGAATCTGGTAGAGTCAGTGCGCAACTCCGTCGGTCCACTTAATGAATCTATCGACCTCCTCACCGAACGCTTTTCTGCACAAGACAAGCATATCGAGAGCCTCACGAAGAAGGTCAAAAAGTTCGATGAGTGGGTCAAATACTTTTCAGACGTTGTTGAGATCCAGAAGACCTGTATCGAGGATTTGCAGAACAAGCAGGTCAGCGAGATGAAGTCGAGGAAATCTTTTGAGCAGCGCATGGAGGAGATGATGAAGGTCAGCGCGGAGAGGGAGGAGAAGATGGCGGAGCGTATTAAGAGCTTGGAGAAGAAAGAGGAGAGATCTGCTGCGCAAATTGCGCTGCTCAAGACATACTCAACACCAAGGAGTGTGGCTGGAAGCGACCATGAACGTGGATCGAGCACACCAAAGAGCTCTTCCCAAATGGCTGCTACCAATACAGCTTCAAGGGTTTCGCAACTCGCAACCGGTAGTGGTAGTGGTCCTTCAACACCAATCAGACCACCTTTACGAACCAGCTTAGCTGGAAGTATAAGCAGACCTCCTTTTACGTCGACCTCGTCACCTGCCGCTGTTAGACCACCTGCTTCAAACAGCAATGCTTCGACTCCAATTCGGCCTCCCCCCTCTTCATTGACAGGTACAAGTGGCTCAAATAATCAAAGTGCTTCGAAGAATGCTCAGCCGGCAGCAGCTCCACCTAGAAACTCACAGCTGCCAAGTAGCTCTCAGCCTCCGAAGAGCTCGCAGCCTCCTAAGAGCTCACAACCGCTTATTCCAAACAGGAAGCCACGGAAGTTCTGAAGCTGGATTGACGGCTGGATGATAAACTCTCGCACACAATTTGGAAGCAGGGGAGTGCATAACAGATGATGGTGATTGTCCTTGGTCAGAGCATGACATGGGATGGCGTACGGGCTCAACACATTTTTGCAGCGAAATTAATACACTTGGTGGGAAGGCGTTTTCGAGCTTTTGAGCGTTTCATTGCATTGCATGGCATGGTATGGTATGCATGGTATAGCAGGCGAAATGGTGTTGACCTGAATTGGTCTGGTTCGAAGTCTTTGTAGAATACATCGAGGCGCGAGAATGGACAACTCATTGATGCCACTAAGGACATGATAGAGGATCGTAAAGTAATTCGCCGGAAGGCATAACCAACAGCTACTCCACAGACGCGGCAGGCAAACCTGACTCCAAAACAAATGGAACTTTCAACCGAAAAGGAGATTTCTACTGAGAAGCCAATGATTTGAAGTGCCATCTCTTCAACTGGACAGGAGCAGTCAGCAAGATTCAATTGAGCGCGCAGACGAGATCCGTATGCCATCCTTTTCCCCCAAAGGCATCACACCAGCTAAGCTAACCAATTCCTCCAGGTCGGCATACTGACGCATACAAGGCCATGACAGCCAATGCCGTCCCTCTCATCCCTCCTCCGTCCGAACAACCCTTCATGCAGACCCCGTCGCGAAAGAGAACTCGCCCTTTCGACAGAGCAGCTAGCGATGATAGCAGCAGTTTCGACCGTATCAGTCCTCATCGCTATGCAAACTCTACACCGAGACGCAGCGCGAAGAGAATACGATCTGGCACACCATTGAGCGGATCTCGAAGGACAAGTGCACATGGGAGACTATTTGCTTCACCTAGAAAAGCTGGGAGTTTGTCTGGTTTCGAGAACTTGAACTTGAGCCAGGGTAATGATGAATGCTCTGGGACATTTGGACTTGAGGATATTCGATTCAAGGAGGAAAAGAGGAGAGATACTCCGGACGCGGGTGTCTATGAAATTGTCCGAGATCTCTGCGATAAATACCCAGACAGCAGCTTCGAAACAGACAATGGGAACATTAAATGTCTCGACTGCGACAAGTCACCGAAGGCCAACTTTCATGGACTTGTTACCCACGAGAGGAGCAAAGCACATCAGAATGATATCAAGGAGAAGCTCGCCAATCCTGTTTCTAAGCAGGCCGCTTTCAAAGATACAATGATGTTCCCTCCTCCAAAGGTCATGGATTTGGGGATCGATTTTAACATTTCGCAGCAGCCGCTGGCAGTGTATGCACAGAGAGCGACTCAGAATCTGGCGTCTACGAGAGAACAGTATTTAAAAGCTCTGGAAAATGAAAATCATATTGGCTCGATACGGATGCCGTTTTTGGAGTCACGGCAGGAGAAGGCTGAGAAGCTGAATACCGCGAAAATGGAGAAGCTGAAGGAGGATCTTGATGAAGTGGGAGAGAAATGCAAGAATTTATCGCACGAATTGACGGAGAAGCTGGACTGGTCGGAAGAGAAGACGAGGATACAGCTGCGGGAGGTCAAGGAGCGTCTTGATGTAAGCGAGGGGAAGAACAAATAGCAGTTGAAGAGCATGGGGTCTCGTATCAAAGAGACTTCTGAGGACTGCGATGTCAAGCTCGATAAGATGTTGACCTCTCTGGCTAAATTCGACCACCGTAATATGGACCGTATCGATGATCTGAAAACAGACCTGCGGAAGTTGGATGAGGGAATGGAAGAGCAATTATCTGCTCTGAAGTCCAAGATCATGGAACTAGAGGACTTGAACACCGAAACCCAGCGCGGAGACCTCGAAGCCAGCATCAGAGAACTCGAGTCTTCCGAGCTGGAGTCCCGTACCCTCCGCGCAAAAATGGAATCTCGACTCACCTCCATCGAAAACAGCATTAGGGAATCAGACAAACACAGGTTCTCTCTCGTAGCATAAATCCTCGACTTACAAACCTCACAGGAAGAATCGAAAGCCGCTACTTCAGGGTTGAAATCTCGTCTTGAGGAACTAGAAAAGGCGAATTCGCTGAAGGAAGAGGAGCTGCATGATCTGGAAGCTAATTTGCAGATGTTGAGTGAAGATCTGCAGAGGCAGAGGGATTGGAATTTGCAGTATCAGATGACGGTTAAGGATCAAATCGAAGCGCTTTTTCAATTTACGGAGAAGAATGCAAGGAATGCGGAGAACGCGACGGCTAAGCGCGAAGAGGAAGCGAGAGAGAGGGAACGAGCACTTGAGGAGAGGTTGACGGGGAGGAGGATGGAGCGAGTCGAGAAGGAGATTAGAGAAGAGAGGGAGTTGGATAGGAGGAAGATGGTGAGGTTGAAGGAGAAGAATAGGGAGTTGCAGGATGAGTTGGATGATCTTAAGGGTGATTTGCTGCCGTTGATTATGGCTGATTTGGAAGGAGGGCTGGAAAGTGTTGTGGGGTTGAAAGAAAAGGTTGAGGTGCTGGAGGGGTTGGCGGTGCAGATGAGTGTGCCTCTAGATTCGAGGACAAGAGCCGTCAGTGAGAGGAGGGAGATTTCTGTTTGATAATTCTGTTCCGGGTCCGTGGACTTTTTTGTTTCCAGTGTTGTTGTTTGGATACCCTGTTTGGAAAGTAGTTTCGGGAGCTAGGCATGGCGTTGTTGGCAAAGTGAGCAGTATTGGATACTCTCCTGCATATCTCGTATCTTCAGCTTACAGAATAGACTGGGGGACGAACCCTGTTCGTTCATTGATTTCTGGCTCCCAGCTTACGAGCTCGATGGATGACATCTGTCCGAGAAATCGCCAGAGAATTCAAACTGATCATCAACAAAATGGCTTTCGTCTCTTTCGTCTCACCGCTTTTCCAAACCTCACCGTCCATCTCTCTATTCTCAGGACCCGAACCCGACATCTCGTCCTCGTCCTCGCCGGCTGCGCCTCTCGCTTCACCAATCCCCAATAATCCTGAATTGAGCAAGCTTGTTTCTCTGCAGCCCCAAACTCCACAGTATCCACATCACGTCAGCACTATCTCGTACACACTCCCTTATCGGAAAATGTTTATGAATGGTTGCTACGTTACTGGCTACAATTTCTCACGCCGGCGCGATGTTCGTCAGAGAATTGCAACAAGGTAGGGATTACTGAGTCGTGCAGTCGTGATAGACGCGATCGTAAGGACAGAGGAAGTGAAATCAGAGAGACTTATTACCGTGCAAAAATGGAGATGATTTTGGTGAGTACGAGTCCGTCTTATCGGTTGGCTGGCGAACTGCTATGCATGCGAGAGCTGGGGGACAGAGATGTGTGCGAGAGACTTGCAGTAGGTGTTCAGCTCGGTTCTCGGAACGTTGGGATAAAGTTCTTGGTCTTGCATTGGCATCGAATTGTCATCTTTCTTAAAGGAGGGTCGGACGCCACTTGTAAGTGGAAAATTGCTAGCATTTTGTGATCTACGATCAGCGTGGCTCTCTGTCTGGTTTCTTCATTGCTACAACTGGAGCTCAGCAAGATCAATTGGACTTCGATTTTGGACTCGATTGTCACTTATATGTCCAAAGGGTCCAACGAATTTAGTGCGCGGTGCATTTTGATTGCAAGTTGATACTTGCTACTAGGATACTCAGAGTTCAATTCTGGTCTACTTAGGAAGACAACTTATCGGCAATCCTCAGACGGGAAATCATTCATCATGTCGAACAAGCCATGGGTCGACGGCCCAATCCCATTGATATCGCCGCCCGAACAAACGCCCGAGGTAAGTCGCAACAATCACTTGGTTTAATATGTAAATTTGAGTGAGGATTCCTGGATTCCTCTGAACATCAGAGAGCATCGAGCTGAACTATATATTCCAGTACGCCCCCGAGACCATCAACGTCGCCACAGAAATGACTCTGGCACACAACGTTCTCATCCGCAGCCTCAACGCCATGTACCTCCAATGCGCATACATTAGCGCACCCACTGACATCGCCGACTTTCTGACCTTCTGCAAAGCCTTCTACCTGGCACTACATCACCACCACTGGGGCGAAGAGCAATTCTTCTTCCCTGCTGTAGAAGCTTACACTAAAGTACCCGGCATCATGGAAGCGAACGTCAACGACCACCAAGCATTCGATGCTGGGTTGGAGAAATTTCATGACTATGTCACGACCGTAAAAGCAGAGGAGTATGATGCTGTTAAGTTCAAGGCGTTACTGGATGGATTTTCGGTGGTGCTGGAAAGGCATTTGAGGGCGGAGATTGGGACGTTGTTGGCGTTGGACAAATATGGTGGAAAAGAATTGAAGAACGCGTGGGGTGTCTTGGAAGAGGCTGTGATGAAAAACATGAAGGATCAGGTGAGATTCAGAATTCCAATTTCCCTTGTGTAGGTCCATTGCATCTTGCGGCTTTTGCATGTGCTCAGGACACACCGTGTCATAAAAGAGGTTATTCTCAGTCCGTTGTTCTGACTACACAACAGGATTTGGTTCTGCCTATCAGTCTAGGAGCAAACGACACAAAATTTGAGGGAGGCGTTCATGCTTGGTGGCCTCCGTTCCCATTCTTTGTACCTTACTTGGTGAAGTACTGGTATATGCGTAAGTATAGGGGTGCGTGGAGGTTTTGTCCTTGTGATGTCTTTGGGAACCCGAGGGATTTGGAATTCTTGGATGGCTAGTAGATCAGCGCATGTTTTCAAGTAAATGTTAGAGGAGCTCGGCTGGACATTGGTGTTATTGCCGCTGTTCTCACTTGATCGCCTGCAAACAAGTTGATCAATGCGCTGCAATCAGCACAGCATCTGATATGCCATGGAAGCAAGAGAAATCAGGGGAGGTTTGTTTTCTGGTGTTAGTGCTTCTGTGATATGATTGCGATATTGCAAAAGATTAAGATAATTTTTTTTCCAAGTGTGGACCGCTGTATGGAACATCAGTCTATTGGACTCAGCGGACCACATCCCGTGTCGATTGGACTTTGATAGTAGGAGCACTTGCAGAGGTCTAGTAACTCCTATTACTGTTCTTCCTTCGAACAGTACTAAAGCTCATCTGTGCTTCCGTCTTTTCACACGCCGTTGTTGTACTGGATGCCATAAATTATCTGAAATTCTGACACTCCTAATTTTACGTGTTTACGACCGGCTTAACTTTGTTGTTGGCTAAGGGGCAGTGTAAACAGTGTACGAAATAGGCTGAGCTTCAATGCTGCTACTATCACAATCAATTTGAAGGTATCCGTCAGATCAGCTTGTGTATTTTCTCACATATATGTAGTGAAGTTCTGTGGAAGCCTTATTGCCTGAATACTTTTCGAACAACATTCGGACAGCGAAACTCTGACATTCCTGAATCCTGACCAGATGATTCGTCAACATGACGAGAAGGATCTGACTTTGCAACAACTCAGCAAGATCGTGAGAACAGAGATGGTCTCAGGAGACAGGTTCCAAGTTCCCAGATATAAGCTCACCAATCTCCGCTGAAAGTCAGTTCAAACCAAACCAAATTTACAGGAGAAATCCGCAAACCGACAATCAGTAGCCAACCAGCTACCAATCTCGGCTACTTCGAGCCTCTGCCATTTGACTTCATCGACCTGGCAACTATCAACCTCAGCTTCTTCGAAGCTCTGCCATTCTACCAGACACTCGATTCTTTCGAGCTGTTCCCAAAGCTCCCCGGAGAGCTACAAGTCATGATTGGCAGGCAGCTGCTGCAGACCTCCCAGTCCGCACTTGCTCGATCCGGCAATCGCCTGGTCAGGCTCGACCCAACATTGCCAATCCCAAGTACTTGATCGGCTTCCAAGAGCGTTGGACCACTAGATTCAGCCCGAATCGTTAGACACCCGTTCTTCTTAGCATCTGTTAGGACTCACGGAAATTTTGCAAGGAGCGTTACAAGCTATTCTTCGGCGGCATTGATGACCGTCCCGTTTGGTTCGACTTCAAAAAAGACGTCCTGGACGTCCAGTGGAAGTTCTCATCGAGCTCAAGGGCGGCTCATCAACCTTCAATCACGTCATTACCGACGAGAAATCGCTTCGAGCAGATTGTGCTCAAGTGGAATGGCTTGATGAATACCTCCTTGCTCTCCGATACCGCGAGTGTCCTTCCTCAGCTTGTCGCTTCAGACCTTTCCGAAGCCTCGAGAAGATCACAGAGATCTCCTTGAAGGAATACCATAACAATGCGTACTCGCACAAGCGTGCCCGCTATTTGGAGATCCACCTCTTGACTTGGAAGGATCTGATGAATGAGTGACATAATACGCATGATGAGAGTAAGAAGAACTACCGATCGTGCCCACTCCTAGCCTTTGAAGAGTCAAACGAGAGAGACGACTTTGATCGCAAGAGGGCGGGCTTGAGCTGTCCTTGGACGGAAAAGTCGGCCTCTCATCTTCCAGCCATCTTTGATCTGAGTGTTCCATCCCAACCGTAGAGTTTCTAGCATTGCATTATGCTCATTTCACCAGGATCTACACCATGTAGTGCGATGCCCGTTTATGATTTTTCCAGGCGGCGACAAAAGAGAAGGGGAAAGAAAGATCATGAAGCAAAGATCAATACCGTCCGCAGGAGAGTAGAATCCATTCATAGTAGTACATTTTTTTGGCCGTCGGCCGTCGAGGCTGTAGTATCGAAACACAAAAATAAATTAATTACATATACAAATCAGTCCCAGGAGATCTGGCCACTATCCAGAGTGTGAACTGCCTAACACATATCGAAGATTCAAAGTATCGCTACAACTTATGACATCCTGTAATAATCGCACGTCCATGTATCTTTAACAGCCAACTATTAGATTCTTGATATCCCGTTGGCTTCCATTTTGTTTAAGATGAATAACGTATACAAGCCGAACCGACTTGCACAATGACCTCGAAGCAATTCTAGCCGACTGACATGATTTGGATGGTTGGCTGAACAATGAATATCCAACGTCATCCTCTTCAGATATCTTACTAGTAGCTTGTTCTATGTTCTGACTAAACAGAGATTGAAAAAAGGAACCAGGTATGCACTTGCAGTACAGCACGAGTGTTCCATTCAACGAGCAAAAGAACGGCAAAGTGATAATAGAGGACCCAAAAGACAAAAATATTCATGTGTGTGATTTCATTGAGGCGTGCGAGGTAGTGAGCAGCATCAACTCCTTGCTGGATGTGGACGCTCGACACATCGATGTAGTAAACACTGAGTCCGAAAGCAAGCAGGAACGACTGGAGAGAGGCCATCATGCTCCCGCGAGGCTTATTTGCCCATAACTATATTATGCCCTTTCCCCCCGTTTTGAGCCTTTCGACGTTTTCCTTTTCTTCACGTGTTCTAGCTGGCCTTCATGGGGCAAAGCTATTCCTGAAATCACGTGTGATTATATAAGTTCGCGGTCTCTGGGCGAGTCTGTCCAGCTTCAAGATATATTACCTATATAGGTTACACAATACACCCTCTCAAATTCGTAGCTGTCTTACTTTGCGGTTCCTGCTGGCGCAGCGTAAGCACGCAGATTGTAGGTAGGTAGCTGTTTGTACTCCTCTCCATCACGTGCAGCTCCCCGCTTTCCCTTTACATTCCATTGGTAGTGTTCATTTAGGTTTCCCCTTGTATTGAGATTCTACAGTAGTCGCCTTTTAACTTTCTAAACAAAAGGTAATGCCGCCGCTTCTTCCGGTGTTGCGGGGTGTCCAGAGATAAAGGGGGCAGCTACGCTACCTATATAGGGGGCGCGAGCTTTCGTCTCCACGGAGCTGGTGATTATGCGTGTGAATGAGAGAGAGCATGTGAGTGAGTGAGTGAAAGAGCCCTTTTCTCCCTCCAATCCCTTATCATTGTCCTTGTCCTACTCTTTTTCCTGCACCGCGTCCGCAACAACTACATAGCTTCATCCCCTACACCCTGTGCCCTGGCTGCTAGCTGCATTCATATAATTGCTCTAAGGAGCGGCTCTGCTATGCTCTACTTTACTCTGCACTACTCTGCTCCGCCCTGTCAACCATATTAGCCTCACTTTCTCCGGGCCGTTAGCAGTGTCTTGCCTCTCTCCAGGCCTGACTTGATCTTAGGTACGATTCGAGATGTCCGAAATACCCGCCGCCAGGTCAGCCCGAGCGTGCCAGGAGTGCAATCGCAAGAAGTCCAGATGTGACAAGCAGCGTCCAGTTTGTGGACTCTGCCAACGGACCGGCGCAGTCTGCGATTTCCCCAGCAAACGCAGGATCCCATTGTTTCGCAAGGCCGCCCCAGAGAGAACTAAGTCGCAAAAGATCAATGATAATCTGGGCAGGCTGTTAAACCTGCTTGACAGTATTTCCGAACCCGCCGAAAACCTGGTGATACCACGGGGAACAAGTTCAGTCATCGAAGCTCCTGAGTCAACGGACCAGATTGGACAACAGGATCGCCAGCTTCTTCGTGAGGATACCACAGTAGAATCAGAGCGCGACCCGGTGGATATGCCCCTGGAAACTTCGCCCGCTCCGCCAAGCAACAATCCTAGCCTGGTGATGCAGAAATCAATATACCCCACAGAGCGCCGGGATGCAGCCAAGGATGCACTGCAGTTCGATGAAATATCAGGAGAACTCGCGCTACATCTCATTGATCTTTATTTTGTTCATGTCCAACCTTGGTTACCACTCCTTCATAAACCTTCCTTTCTCTCCCATTACACGACGCAGCAAAGAGACGGACGATATGCACTGGACAATCTCTTGATTGAAGAACGACTCATTCTCTTGTGCGTGTTTGCTCTTGCAGCTCGGTACTCCAACTCCACAGCTCTGGTCAATATTGAACCTCTTTCTCGAGGGGAACGCTTCGGGAAAATGGCTAAGGCGATGTACGACCAAGCAAGAAATCTTGAGTCTCCATCTCTACCGTATTTGCAAGGATGCATCCTGCTTTCGGTCTACTGCTACACGTCAGGCCTATCCACACAGGGCTGGATAGCTGTTGGCGTTTGTGTGCGTCTTGCCTATGAATTGGAACTTTCTGAGATGGACTACGATGACGAAGATGGCGGGTCGGAACACATCGACTGCCAGAATGGCTATCTTTCTGCGTCGTGGAAAAAGGAGGAAAAGCGCAGGGCCTGGTGGCTCGTCTGGGAGCTGGATACCTTTGGGTCCATCCTGAGCAGAAGACCTTTTGCTATTGATCGACGCCGCATGAAGGTGATGCTCCCCATCTCGGACGATGACTGGGTTTCGGGAAGGAATACCCCATCTTCAATATTGAAGTCTAATGTTGGCGAGGCTTGGAAGTCTATTGATGGAACCGTCAACCAAGATGCTCGCGCATGGTTTCTCGTTGCAAACCATATGGTCGGGTGCATTCACGAGCTCATTCAACGTCGAGAGGGAATCTCTGAGACAGATATGCTGCTCTTGAATAACGATTTGAGCTGCTTCAAATTATCGTTACCGTCCAGTTTGGATTTGAACTCAGTCCAGCCTGTACTGGGAGCAGAACCGTCGGCTCGAGATAACTGGGTTTTGGGAATGCATTTAATGCTGTCCACTGCCTTTTTCATGCTTTCAAATGCTGTTGTTAAAAAGGAGCATTCCCAAAGCCCAGTCAGCACGAGGCTACACACTAGTGACGCATCCGACACACGTATTCGGGATATCTCATCCATTGCATCTCGGTGGTCTGCGAGTCAGATCCAGATTGCACACCCGTTTCTTGTATGCATGTTACTGCCCGTATATTTCAGGAGCAGTTGCACTGCAAGCCCCGCCGTCTTGTCCTCACATCATGATCTGATAGGTCTCGTATTACGTACCTTTGCACAATATTGGGGACTAGGTTGTTCCATGTTGAGTAAGGCTACTGTATTCAAAGTTTTGGATAGTAAATACTGACGATCCTACAGAGCTTGCCGAAATAATCGAATCGAGGAAATCCTTGGGGGAGAAGGACGTCGACCTAGCAGCTCGATATGCGACATTCTTCCCGCCATCAATCAAGGTCGCCACATCGTCGCCCAGAGAGGCCGAAATAAGAGCAAGCTCCACCACAAGTATCAATCTACCCCCTCAACAACACCGTGAAGATCCTTCCGACGCAAACATAGCGACAAATCGAACTTACTCCTCAGCTCATGGAGACCTCCCCGGAATATCCCTCAGCACAATGGGTATCGACTACGCTGACATTGGCTTTATGGGTTTCGAGGACACTGCAGGTCATGGTAGCGAGAGCCTCGAATTTTCGGATCTACATGATTCGAACTATTACTTCTCAAACATTGATCTGGGACAAAGGGGAGAATGAATTTAGTTTCTAGGCATTTGAATGTGTCTCGCTCCTCACAGCTTCCCCAGTAGGTTTTGGCCGGTGTTGCGTGCGCCAGCGCACTGATCTAGACATTCAGGATTCGCCGCAGCGCCTCCAACCGTCACCGCCTTACCATTGACCAGGTATCGTACAAGAATATCCATCTTCTTGCCATTCACCATGTAGGGAGTGTCATCGACCTGCAGCATATGTGTCGGCACATGCCATGCACTCAATCCTTCTCGTATCGCAGCAGCAAGCCTACTGCGAAGCCTTGTGTCTAGTGAGCCAGTACGCAACTTCAAGGAAAGCAGCACCTATTCATCGATGCTTCCATCTTGAAGGCGTAATTTTTGAGCAACCGCAATGCAGTCCTCAATCTCGGTAAAGCGGTCGAAAATGTCGTAGAGCTCTGCTGTACCAAATCGAACACCTGCACCGTTTGATGAGCCTCTTAAATATTGAGTACTGGAACGAGGCAATTTACATCCAGGGTTCAGCACTCCGTCGCTTCGACCCAGGACCTCATAGCCGCCTGTGGCCGGCGATCTCTTGATGAAGTCACCGCGGCACCAGATTCCAGGATATCTTTTGAAATTCGCCTTTCGATACATTTCTTCGTCGCCCTTACTCCAGAACATCATCGGCATGCTGAAGAAAGGACTGACTAGCACGAGGTCGCCTGGCTCGCCAAGTTCCTCGATATTGCTACCCTTCTCGTCCCAAATCTGAACGTTCATCCCAAGAGAGGGGACAGAAATCTCGCACGGGTAGACGTCGACCATCGGAGATCCCACCGCAAATAGTAAGACGTTTCCATAAGCTAGCACCGTCACGATATCGCCCGAAGGATTACTACATACTGCCCTCCATGAGATCTGTTCCGCCAGAGCCACTGAATAGCCCAACGCGACTTGGGAAACTCTGGTAAACCCAACGGTTTAGCTCCGCTGTGAGAGGCGAGCCAGCCGAGTTCATCGACTGCAGACTCTGGAATGGCAGCTTTGTACTCGATAGACCTGTCGCAGTGATCCAAGGAACTTTGGGCTTGTCCCTCAATGTGTGATTCTTCAAGGGAAATCCTTTGTCAGAACGTGTTCTAACCTTCGGCTTTATATTCAAGGGGCAGCCTTACTTCTGTTGGCTGAGAAGCGCAAGCTGCAAGGTTGTATGGGGATACAGAGGGCTCCCGTCATAGAGAACGATACGGGAGCCGTAGGCTCCCACCAAAAAGTTTCACATCATTCAGCCAGTCTAGAAGATGATGAGCTGGGTTGGCAGGGATGACTTGTGATGGTAATCATCTTGACGTACAGTCGTGAATTGATAGTAGACAGACTTGAATCCAAGATCACAGCTGAAAATCAGCTTCTTGTACTGTAAGAGAGCACCCTTTGCGGAATGGCATATGCCTCGAACGTAAAAGATCATCTGTTACAGCATTGTTTTGGAGTATTCATCATATATTTCGGCGGTCCTGTTGTTTTGGAGCTACCGCACTGTCAATTTCAAGAAGTAGTGAAAGGCGGGAGTAATCTTACGAGTACAAGATATAGGTTGGATGATCAAAGGGGAGCTATTCATAGACAGGCTCCGCCGTCGTCCCGTGCAGATCTTCGGATCGAGTCTTGCTATTCTGCGATTCAGCAGATGACCTCAGTCGCACACGCCTCTTTGCCGATGATCAGATGGGATGCTCACATAATGTGACCCTCAAAGAGCGGTCCGTCGACAATTATTGTGCAAATAAAGCCCGAAACCTCGCGCGAGAGTCGTTGGCGCACGATCTCCCTGACGGACCAACTCATAGCGTCCGTACAAGAGCGTTGCTTCTCAGCTCCATTCACGAGGGTGACATACCATCTCAATCTCAAAGCTTAGTAATGGTCATTCACGCTCAGGTTGCTCGTGGACGTCGCGGCCACGGCCCACGATGAGTGCCGTGTTTCGGTAACGCCGCCCCCGCTGATCACCGATGATTCTGTATTCACAACACCGTTCGCGTTGAGTTTCGCCAAGCCTGCTGGGACGGGCTTTGACTCCAATCAGATATATGTCGCTGTTCTTTTCCACTCTCCATCGGGTGTATCCAAAAGCAAGCATTTTTCTCAATCACCTGGTTCTTTCCTTCAATTCTACCTAGTATTTCTCGACGTCTTCCCATGTCTCAGTCAAGAGTTTGCGTCACGAGGCTGTCACATGTGCATTATCAGTATCCGAATCTTGAGAAGTCCTTGAGCTTTTTAAGTGATTTCGGCTTGGAGAGCAAGAGGAATGACGTCAGCCGGGTGTATTTGGGCGGCTACGGTCAGGACCCCTTTCTTGTGATAGCCGAGCAGTCGCCAGATTCCAAGCGGCACTTCATAGGGGGATTCTGGGTCGTTGACAGCTTTGAGGAATTGGAGAAGACGTCACAACTTCCATCAGCAACACCAATCGAGAATCTGGATGCTCCAGGAGGTGGCAAAGTTGTCAGAGTCACAGACCCGAATGGCTTCATTGTAGGCTTTGTTCACGGGCAGGTTCTGAAGAAGGAAGTTCAGGACGTGAGTTTGGAGGTACACGGAGAAAGCATGAACACTGCGACTGTCAAGACACGCCGAGGACAGACCCGCCGATTCATGCCAGGACCGAGTCCAGTTCATAAATTGGGCCACTACGGATACACGGTACCGAAAAGCAAATTCGAAAGTACTCTCGATTGGTACAAGACCACTTTGAATCTCAGCCCCACGGATTCGGTCTTTGATCCGGCGACAGGGAAAGACGAGACCACATTTTGTCATATTGACCTAGGTTCAGAGTATACGGACCACCATGTAAGATACTTAGTGTTTGGCCCTGTACCACTCCAACGGCTCTAACATTCACGGTAGTCATTTTTCATTAATAGTGGGCCAGAGTACGTCCCACCACACATACATCACTCCAGCTACGAGGTCAGTGACTTCGACACACAGTCCCTAGGACACGACTTTTTGGCCGAGAAGGGATGGGTCAACTGCTGGGGGATAGGCCGCCACGTACTTGGCAGTCAAATCTTTGATTACTGGTATGTTAAGGCACCGCTTTGGAGCATCCACGTGAGTTGACGCTCAGCACACAGGTTCGATGAAGCTGGGAATGTTGTGGAGCATTATTCTGATGGCGACCTTGTAAATAACTTGTCACCATATACGCGGGAGGCTGCAGCACCAAGCTCTCTGTATATTTGGGGTCCGAATATACCCCTTGCGTTTCTTACTGGTAATGTGGAAGATGCTGGCAAGGAGCCACCACTGCCACCAAACATAGTTGAGGGGAAGCCGGCGCAGCTTTCTCTAGGCTGATGACTGTCTTGGTATTATAGCTTTGCTTTTTGACGTCACACCTAGTAGAGAATTATTAGATGTACGGGGATCTTGTTGGTTTGACTTAAAAGCTATCTGCTCTTTGTCTTTCAACCCATATAGTGAGCAGGGAGCAGGACCGGCCACTTTCATAGATATATATATGGCTCTTACCTATCAAATTCCTGAATCGACTTTTGGTATGTGATTTCCGACCTATCCAGTCACTCTTTTCTCTTTTGACGTGATTTTGAAGGGTTGCGCTCTGATCTCTGCAGGCATTAGAGAACCTGTCGGCGCCTGGGGAATGTCAGTGTAACTTCCGTCGAACTCTAAAGGAGGTCTGCCTGGCGTGCAATTGGTGAACAGCTGCCGGTATTGTAAGGCGGCCACCGGCATCTGCTACAACCAGGGCTTCAATACCGGGACAAGTTCCCGCAGGACCTGATTTATACGTAGCTTTCAGTCATTGCTCCTCAGACCACTTCCATAAAAACACGACTTACAGCCTGCTGAAAACAACGTATTGGTTGTCCCTAATTCCGTGAGATCGCTGAAACTCTTCATCATCATGACCTTCGAGACCGGGAAACTGGATGTTATCATTGTTGGGGCAGGACTTGGAGGTCTTGCTTGCGCGGTTGCATGTGGTCAGCAAGGTCTCAAGACTATCATTCTTGAGAAGGCCGAGACAATCAGTGCGGTGGGTCTCCAATCTCTTCGACAGATTCGATGGCAAATTTGAGCTGCGTCTGGAAATGTGCTCACACATTGAGCAGGTTGGGGCAGGTATTCAGGTCCCCCCAAATGCAACGCGAGTAATGGACAGCTTTGGGCTGTTGGAAAATATGGCATTCAAGGCAACCACATTGGAACAGCTAGATGTGAGACGGTATGCGGACGGAGCATTGCTAGCCTCCAAGCCGTTAGGAGAGCATTGTCTTCGAAGCCTTGGCTATCCATGGATGTAAGGGTTCACACTTGATTCCCGAATAAGCTCTCTAATCAGTGTCTAGGGTGATACACCGAGAAGACTATCATGCGATCCTCCTCGAAGCGGCGCTGGCACATGGCGCTGACCTGAGGCTTGGCCAGCAGGTTTCCAAGGTTGACGTGGAGCTGAACCAGATTTACTTGAGTGATGGAACGATCTTCACTGGAAACGTGATAGTTGGCGCTGATGGTTCGTCTCCCAACATGATAATCGCAAGAAACAGGCTTTGATGTGATACCTCTAGGACTCTGGTCATATGTGCGTCAAAGCATCTACGGACGGGCTATGGATCCGCAGGAGACGGGCGACCTGGCCTATAGAGGCACATTCTCGAAAGAAAAACTACTCGGGCTGCACAATCCGCGAGTTGCCGATTTATGCTCCAGGAAATCTGTGACTGTGTGGCTAGGTCCAGACAAGCACGCTGTTTTCTATCCTGTCCGATCAGGACAGGAATTCAATATGGTTCTGGTGCGCCCTGATAACCTTTCGAAAAACGAGAGAACTTCTCCTGGAGACATCGGGGAGATGCGGGAGTCATTTAAGGGATGGGACACCATGTAGGTCTCGGCCCACTCACGTCAGGAATCGTCTCCGCAACGTGAACTCCGTAATCCTAGCTAAAGATAATGACAGCTTGACAAAGATAATTTCCTGTATCCCGTCGGTCCTGAAGTGGAAGTTGTGTCATTTCAAGGAGCTGGAGACTTGGACAAGAGTAAGAAATCTTTGCCACAGACGCTCCGAAGTGACAGATTCATCGTCTAATTTCAATCATGTTTAGGGATATACTGTGCTTCTCGGCGACGCGTGCCATCCTACCCTCCCATACCAGGCTCAAGGAGCAGCTTTGGCTGTTGAAGATGGCGCTGTGCTTGGCTGGCTACTAGGAGAAACAAGCAAGAGACTTACTCAAGAAGCCGAACTGAACGCCTCTGATCGCATTCAAGGCGTCCTCAAGCTATATGAAAGCCTACGGAAAGTCCGCACCACGACCAATGTTCAGGGAGCTATTGCGAACAGAATGATGTATCATCTTCCTGATGGTCCTGATCAGGTGAAGCGAGACAAGGAACTACTGGACTTTGACTACGACCATGGCCGTAGCGATATCAAATGGGCGGATACGGAGTACCAGAAGGATATGCTGGGTTTCGATGCCATAGGAGACGCGAAGCAGGCTTTTGGGAAATGGTGGAATTCAAGAGAGGCTTAGTATATTGGGCCTTTTTATTTATTTTGATTGCAGATTCAACGCCTTTTCTCTGCTACTCTACAAACAGTTTGCTAGGGAGGACGTACGTAGTACTGTTTCATCGCCTTTCAATGAGCACTATTCATTTCTTAAATTTGCGCTGCTTGAATTTTGTGTAATGCAATTTCCAATGTTCCCGTGACCAGAGCTCTCTACGTTGTCCTGAATTGTCCTACATTATCCTACGTTATCTTAAGTTGTCTTATGTAGTCGTGTCTACCAGTTCGAGGAGTAGAAGCACGCAAGCACGGTGGGGACGGTGAGGCGTACTGGCGAGCACGGTATCCAGGCCTTCTCCCAAACCCCGCCCCCACAACTCCGCACCGTGCCCGCCCGGGATCCGTCACAGCTTTCACGGGTCCCGGGCGGCCTAGCATCCATTCCGGATATACCAAGTTTATTCCAGCTCAAACTAGTTGAAGAAAGGCTGTGCATCGCTTTCGATTGTCAGACATGGCTGCCGCATAATGGTCTTGTCTAATTGTGCATCTTGTTGTTATTGAAGGATTCTCGATCTTCCTTCCAAACAGCGGCCTCTTTTGTAGCAATCCAACCACCTCCGATACCAGTACCCAAATAGTGGATGACATTCTATATTTAGTAAAGGGAAGGGATCCCATTATGGCTGTGAGGTTTCCTCACTATATCAAGGCGCATCATTGACAGCTTTCTCTTAGCAGAATCGTCACATCACTCCCGTTGTCGTTGTTGGAGCGGGGCCAGCAGGCCTTATCGCCGCACTACAACTTGCAAAGAATGGCGTTTCCTGCATTCTGGCCGAGCGTAACTTAGACACAACAAAATGGCCAAAGATGGATATAACCAATTGTCGTAGCATGGAACTTCTGCGAAGACTCGGTATCGATAAAGGCCTTCGCGACGTTGGTAAGTGGAATATTGATCGTTGACACGCACGGACGTGCCATCCCTCGAATTCTGGCTAATTTCTTGAATTTACATTCTAGGTGTGCCTGGAGAGTATTCTTTTGATGTGCTTTTCAGTACTGGCTTGGGCGACAAGAGCAAAATGGTCGCGAAATGGGTGAGACACCTTATTTCGTAGATGATGGACCCAGGCTCCAGGACCTAATATTAGCCACAGTCTCTCGCTTCGCCGGACGAGTGGCGCGCGCGGATCAGACAGCAGAACGACGGTTCAATGCCTCGCGAGCCGTATCAGCGATGCTCGCAGTCCATTTTTGAAGCTTGGCTCAAGCCTCACATTCAGAAGGAACCACTTATCTCCTCCAAGTTTGGGTGGAAATTCGTGGGCTTGACTGAAAGGGAACACAACGTCGAGTGCAAGTTTGTGGACCAAGATGGAGATGAGCACGTAGTGGCCACTCAATACGTGATCGGTGGTGATGGAGCTGGAAGTCGCGTTCGTAAGAATATTGACATTGATTTGACCGGTGGGCCTGTGTAGGTCGCTTCTTTCACGAATATCTCATCTTTGCCTTTTCACTGATTCTGTCGGAAAGTCCAGCAGCACTATACCTTGTGCACTTCAAGTCACGGGATCTTTCGAAACTCCATCGCCACGGTCAATTCTGGCATATATTCTTCACGCAGGGAGGAGCATTAATATCACAGGACGAGAAGGACACTTGGACTGTCCACGTTCCAATCCCTCTGGATCTAGACTGTTCGACACTTGACCCAAAAGAAGCCGTCTGCAAGACGCTTGGCGGCCCTGAAGGCCCTGTTCACATCGACATTGATGAGGTCTTAGTCACAAGCAGCTGGCGACCGAATATCTGCTTGGAAAACGAGTACATATCGAAGGGTGGGCGGGTGTTTCTGTCGGGTGACTCTGCCCATCAGAACATCCCTACCGGTGGCTACGGGATGAACACTGCCGTTGGAGACAGCTTCGACATTGCTTGGAAGATTGCAGCGGTCGTGGCAGGGTATGGCGGCGATGCGCTCCTTCGCTCATACGAAGAGGAGCGACAACCTGTCGCCGCTCGTAATATCGACCAGTCTGGGGCGCACTGGTCTGTGCATGCCAAAGTCTGGGGCTTGAGCGCCGACGGTGATGCGCAGGCCGACGATTCGGCAGGCCAGGCGTTGCGAGCCCGGATTACGGAGACTGTACTTGAGAACGATGCGGAGAACAAAGCCCATGGCATGGAGTTGGGCTATCGCTATTATAAGTCCTCGGTCATCAATCGCGACTCTGAGGGCGGGCTGGAACCCGAGTGGAAGCTGTTCGACTACGTCCCGTCGACGTGGCCCGGTGTCCGCGCGCCACACGTCTTTCTGAAGGACGGCAAGACGAGCATCTTCGATTGTTTTGGTAGCGGTTCGCAGTACACACTGGTGGACTTTTCTGCTGATGGTCAGTACGCGAGCGTCTTTGATGAAGTGGCCAGCCGCCTAGCGATGCCACTGAAGATTGTCCTGCTCCCTGAGGAGAAACATGCACGGCAGATCTGGGAAAGGGAGGCTGTCCTGATTAGGCCGGATGACCATGTGTGCTGGCGAAGCCCGTTACAAGGTGGTTTGGGCAACGTCGACGTGGAAAATGTGCTCCTCGTTTCGATAGGGCAACGGGTGGCTCAAGGACAAGCGCAGTCGCCTTACGGCGATGCTCTGCCGGGAGACGGAAAGCACAGAAGTTTCACAGCAACTATTGGAAATGTGAATCAGACCAAGGTGGAAAAGCTAGCTAGTTTCCAGCAATGAGAATGGCTATGCGCGTTAAATTGTTCCATAGTGGGGTGATGGTCTGTCTGTATACCGCAGTCAATCCATAAAAACCGAAATGTTTGTGGTTGGATAAGAAACAGCCCGCTAGAATTATCAACTATCATCCGACAATAGTTGCTGGTGGAAACTTAACGTGTTGAAGCTATAGCAACAGCTGAATTTCTAACAATATTTCCAAACATGCAGGAGGTCTGATGACGATTGTCTTCCCGAGGAGCAATTTCTGCTATGCGGTCAAATCGATACTATCATATGATCGAGTCCCTTATTGCCGCTGTCAATATTTTGGTCGAGCACCTCTTATAGGCACTTCTGTAAGATCAGATAGAGCAGGCTGGCGAAACAGACAATATGACATTTTCCGGAACACTTTCAAAAATATAACTTATATTGTAAAGTTTTTCTAGAAGAGCACAAGATCAACCGTAAGGGTGCTGACTCGCACATCACGGATGACAAACTACTCTGCATCAAGAAAAGACTTGAGAATCCTTAAATCGAATTAAAAAGCGTTTCCTAGTCTGCTTCCCAATACCTTTATTCAGAAGACATCCAAAAGCGAACTCTTTGTGTACATGTCTCAGATCTGTTGGCAAGACAATGTTTCCATAGCGGACTACTGCACAGAGCATTCAGGAATCACTTGGATCTGAGCTAGGAGAGTGAGAAGTTTCACTATGCCCTAGTCATTGTGATCGGACGGATGTGCTACGCCCACTCGGCGAAGAACATAAAATGGTACACGGAAAACATCACTCTTTTGAGAATCGAAAATCATAACAGACAGTACCTGAAAAGTAAACATAGTCGCTTCACAAATATCAGAATGGCAACAACATGAATCGCAGTCAATATTTCCCCTTCTTCTTCCAAATTGTCCACAGAAACTCCGCCTCTCAGTCAGTCAGTCAGTCTTCACTCATGCGCTCGGGACCGTTCCACCTCGTAGTCTCCTCATAGTCATCACATAAGTTCAGGTTCTAGGTAACCTCGGCCTCCTTGCCAGATTTCAATTCAAAACCCTCACTCGCCGAGCCGGTCTCAGATTCTCGGATTCTCAGATTCTCATTTCATCTACACAGCCGGAACAGGACAGCGCAGTACTGACTGCTCGCCCAGGAAAGTCTGAGCACTTCTTCACAAACAGAAAAGCGCAAATCTCGGCCCTGGAGCGGTATGCCTTACTCGAACTTTATTGTATCGAGGGTGCAGGCGAGCGTTTTGATTTTGAGAAGGACACGCTAGTCTTGAAATGCCATCCAGCGTGGGGGAGCTCTTCTTCCAACTTCAACCCTCCTTGTCAGCAATGATAACCAAGAGAATCCCTTCGCGTATGTGTAGAGTCTCACAATTCTACTTTTCAGGCACAGGAATTATGCCTTCTCAATGTTGTTGCTGACTCCTTTCTCGAGTTTGCAGAAGTTGATCTTGGTGAGGAGGTCTGGGAGGGGGATCGAGAGGGTGGCGAGGAAGGCTGTTAAGGCGTTATAGAGGCAGAGGATTGATCCGTCGCAGACAGAGGCAGGGATGCATGCCACTGACCCGCCTGATACGACTTTGCGAGTTTGGACGAGGTATCGGCGATTGAAGAGAGATGCGGAGGGGTTAGATGGTTGCCTTAAGGTGTATCCAGAGCTTATAAGCTATCCCAAAAGGCGATATTGTATCCCAAACCTTACCGGAGTCCACCAGGTCCCTTAACGTACGGTCGATCGATAGACTATGTTCGATTTGGTAACTCCTGACGCCATCGCTAATATCAAATTCTCCATTTCCCGATCTTCACTTCTTCGAAGTCCCGAACCCAGTGATTCCCATACTAGCCATCATATCATCCTCATCATGCTCACCCTCCACCCTAACATCCTCCCCATACTCCCTTTTCACCTTAACACCCTCCTCCCTCTCCGCCTTCTGCCTCTCCACCATTTCCCTTCTCTTTTCCCTCCTCTCCTCCCTCCTCTTCTCCTCCTCCTCCTTCCTGACCTCCAACCTCTCCCCAAGCGTCTTAACATCCCCCCTCTTCTCCTCCACCATCCTCTCCCAGATCGCCGCAATCCTCTCATGCACCTCCTCAACCGTCGCGCGCTTCACCTCCCCCGTCTGCCCAATCGCCCTCAGATGCTGCATACTATTCTCATGCTCCACCCACTGCAAATTATCCTTAAACGTCAAATCACAATCCTTGCAGTAAAACCCCGCGCCACGACCTCTCTTGCCTGTCGCCGCCCCCGCGGGCATCAGAGTGACTTTGCCTACATTGGCGGAGACGTCGAGACGCGAGGCGCGGGCTTGAGTAAGAGTTTCTTCGCCCGTGAGGGGAGCGTAGTATTTCTTGCCGGCGACCTTGGCTTCGTAGCGGGCTTTGGATTCTTCTTTTTCTTTGGCTTCGCGATCGGCGGCTTTTTGCGCGTATTCGGCGCGGTCGTATTTCTTGCGGAAGTCGGTATCTTTGGCGGCGGTGTCGTAGGCGCCTTTCTTTGGGGCGGACATGGTTGCGATTATATTCGATGGGCGTATGATTGATAGGTAATTCCTTCGTGAAGCGGGGTGTATGTACGGGTAATCGAGCTCGTGGGTGGTGATTGCGAAGCTTGGGATGTTCGTGATGGTTAGAACTTGGTGTTGATGTCTGGGAACTTTTTAGACCCACATTCAAAGCAAACTGAGCAAACACGCGGGGTCAAAATTTAAATTTCACCCCTCCATCAACAACAATCACCCTTTCATTCACGAAGCCCCGACTCCAAAATGCTCTACCTAATCGGCCTCGGTCTTTCCGACGAAACGGATATAACGGTCAAAGGACTCGAAACCGTCAAGAAATGCTCGCGCGTCTACCTCGAAGCCTACACCAGCATTCTGCTTGTTGACAAGCCTGTTCTCGTGAGTCTGGCACCGCGGGGACGGCTAGGATGTAGCTGACGCTGATGGGTAGTAGGAGAAGTACTATGGCCGGGAAGTTATAATTGCGGATCGAGAGATGGTAGAGAGTGCTAGCGATGAGATCTTGAGGGATGCGCAGAATGTGGATGTAGCGTTCTTGGTTGTTGGAGATCCCTTTGGGTATATTCCCCTCTTCCCTTCACTTATGCAAATCCTCAAATATATCGCAATTTCTAACGTACGTGTACAGGGCAACAACACACACCGACCTCGTCCTCCGCGCCCGCGAACTCTCCATCCCTATCTCCAGCATTCCTAATGCCTCAATCATGTCCGCCATTGGTGCTACCGGGTTACAACTGTACAATTTTGGGCAGACTGTATCCATGGTCTTCTTCACGGACTCCTGGAAACCAGCTTCGTTTTACGACCGTATCCGCGAGAACCGCTCCATCGGTTTGCATACGCTGGTGCTACTGGATATCAAGGTTAAGGAGCAGAGTCTGGAGAATATGGCGCGGGGAAGGAAAATCTATGAGCCACCGAGGTATATGACTGTGGGGCAGTGCGCGGGACAGATGTTGGAGATTGAGGGGTTGAAGAAGGAGGTTGGTGAGGGAGGGGTGTATAATGAGGAGTCTCTTGCAGTAGGAGCTGCGAGGGTGGGTGGGAAGAGTGAGAGGTTTGTTAGTGGGACACTGAAACAGCTTTGCGAGGCGGATGAGGTCCTTGGTGGACCATTACATAGTATGGTTCTGCTGGGACGGAGGACGCATGAATTGGAGAGTGATTATGTGAGGGAGTTTGCGGTGGACAAGGAGCTTTGGGATAGGATTTGGAAGAGGGATTATGAGGGGAAGCAATAAGCAGAAATTGAAATAGAAAGATAGGTGACTTCGTGACATTATTTACATTAATTCGGGTATTCCTACTTTTGACACTCACAGGCAGACGCAGACCAAAACACCACGCTAATCAACATTACATTACTCCTGCTGCACGCTCTTCTTCTTCCCAAAGAATCCCCTGATCAAACCTGCACTCCTAGGCGGCTTCTCTACCTCCTCGCTCCCAGTACTCTCCCCCTCTTCTGTAATAGTCACACTCGGCGCCCTCCTCTCCTCATCCCCACAAACAACCACAAACCACCCGATATCCTCACCCTTCTGCAGCCCATCCCTCAATTTCTCAAACCAACCCAGTCGTCGACTCCTCCTCCTGATCTCCCTCGCACTCAGCGGAGGCGTGCTCAACCCTCCACTGCCTTTCTCATTCCCCGTAGCTGTGCCTGCATTTGCATTTGTACCGTCAACAGGCGTCCCCGGCGTACTAGGCACACTCAACTGCGCCTCCTCCTCCTGCTTCTTCGCTTCATACTTAGCTATTTCCTCCGTAATGGAAACACCCAACGGGACTTCAATCATATAATCTGCGACGTAGGCGTATGGTTGGCTGACGGAGCCTAGGTCGTCGGGGTCGTGTTGCTCGACTAGTTTTACGGCGCTCCAGTCGTTGAAGCTGGGTTTCTTGCCCGATTTGCCATTCGGCTTTGTGGCTGTTCCTCTGGATATACTGGAGGTTGTGGAGATAGGTGTAGGTTTGTGGTTTTCTTTTCCTGGCTCGTTATTCGCGTCTTTGTATTTCCCTCCACCCATGGGTCGTCGCACTAATTCTCGCAAAGACCCAATACTCCCCTTCTTCGCATCCTTCAGCGTCCTAGTCCCACTGTCTGCGCCATCGTCTACTACCACTCTATCAGCCGCAGATGCGAGTGGGTATGATGCTGGCGGCGGGTTTGAAGGAGGCAGGAAGTCGAAGAGCGTGTAGAAGGAATTGAGGAGTGTGACGGAGGTTGCGGGCGCGACTATCCATTCTGGCGCCGCGTCTTCGAGGTTGTGGACTACGATGTGCACGCGAATGCTTACGCGATCCCAGCGAAAGCCGTGGAGGAGGTAGGTTGGCATTTTGCGTGCTGATTGTTGAGCGACTATCAATTGTTCGAGGCAATTGAGGTGCGAATGATCGGGGATTGAAAGTGTGGTGCCGAGGAGCTGAGCTGCAGGACTGGTGTATGAGGCTGCTATGCGATGGTACGAGGTGAGGCTTCAGCCTTCTTGGAATCGAACGTCGGTTGTTTTGCAGCAAGTGCAGGGAAGGGGGGCAACGGTCGAGTTACCTGCAAGTGTTGTGCTACTGTACCTTCTCTCCGATCTTATACCACGCGAGCGTGCCTGTCCCTGTCAAATCTGCATGTCAGGATGGAAACGATCCCAAAAGATCGTCATCTGAGGGATGCGAGGGATTTATGTTTCGTCTCGTGTTGTTTCTGCTAGTGTGGTGGGTGTCACTTGTGCGTGTGGTGTCGATTGGATTGTTGACGCTGTCGATCAATCTGATAATTCAAATGAAATGGCGGGGGGTTCGTGCTCAACGGCTCCACCACTGAGCCAGACCTCGCAAGAACGGACGTCATGCTGGATGCGGAATGGTTGCCGCTGTCAATGCAAGGGGAACTTTATTCGAAGGGACAAACCGGGTAAGGTGATGTTTCTTTTTTTTTTTTTTCATGTAGCTACTCTTAAACAAAGAGCAGATGAGGAAACTCGTTGCTGTCTGTTTTCCTACCCAGACTATCACTCGTTGAGAATTTCAACTACTGTCAAATTTTCAGGCTGAGAATGTCGAGAAGATGCATTTCTCCGTGGTCATTCAATCGCTTTGTTTTGTTTAAATGTTCTTGTTCTCGTTGTTCTCGTTTCCCGCAAGAAGAGTTCAAAGCGTCGAGACAATCAAATCAATGCTTTCGGCTCTCAGACCTCGATGCTGGGGAAACGGCACGCAGCCGCTATCACCATCATCTCAATCAAGACCCTGCACGCATCGACCGATGCGAGGTCTGAGTTTTCCCTCCATTGAGGGGGAAAATTTAGTAAGTGATGGCAAGGGATGATCAGAATCTGTATCGTTATGTTTTCTTGTGTCTCGCATGCAGTAGTTTCGCCAAAATGTTTCACGTGTCTGAATTATAGCAGGTTTTCGCGAGGTTTAATACTGTCATTTATTATAGATCGAACCTACCCGACGGTTGTCAATTTTTCCCTCCCTGCTGGAAGACTCAGTGAGAGCGAGTGATAATCAGAATCTGTACCGCTATGCTCCAGTCGCCTCGCCCGCAACTTATTCGTCGCCCACAAATGTTTCACAGAATTACTGTTCCAATGTCTGCAACCATTGATTAGATTTTGCATCACACTCAGTGTATCGCGAATCGCAAATGGTTACAGTAGTACTACATTTGGAGATGTGATTTTTTGATGGATAGCTCTACTACGCAGCTTGATGTTGACCTTGTATAAAGAGACCCGGCAGAATGTTATCCCGACAGTTACCTGCCTCGATAATGCATGTGGTCACCAATAGTGACTCCCCCTTCTTCCATAATCCATCTCATCCTTTCACCAATGTCGCCTCATGTTATCCGCACATCTGAAATCAACTTAACTACATGGCAAGACCTCCGCCTCACAAAATTCATACATCCAATTCCTGTCCAAAAGCAACAAGCATGAACCTCATCATCCGCCCAGCCGCCCTCCCAGACGCAGCAGCCATAGCCAGCGTCCACATCACCGCACGACAAGAAACCTACCGCGGCATCCTCCCCGACTCCCGCCTCGACGCCGAGCTCGATATCAGCGCACGTGAAGCATCATGGACATCAATCCTTACAGCTCCCAACTCTCTCGTATTCGTAGCTCTCCTAGATGGCGAAATCTGTGGATTCGTTAGTGGGGGGATGACAAGCGACAGTGACCTTGATAATTTCCCTAAATCTGAGAGCGAAAGTAAAAATGCTAAAGGGGAGATCTTTGCTATTTATCTCTTGAGACGCGTGCAAGGGAAGGGGATTGGGAAGGAGTTGGTAAGGGTTATGGCGGAGAGGCTTGGTAAGGAGGGATGTGAGAGTGTGGTTGTTTGGGGGTTGGAGAGGAATGAGGGGGCAAGGGGTTTTTATGAGAGCTTGGGAGGTAGGGAGGTGGGGAGGAAGATGATGGTTATAGCTGATGTTTCTTTTGAGGAGGTAGCGTATGGGTGGGAGGATATAAGGACTTTGGTTAAGTAGGGATCATAGGGTGAACTAGAGCTAGAACTAGCTACGTACTACCTAGATTATGAGCGAAATGATAGAACATCTTATACAATATTCAGTCTTAATTGAGCAGACGCCGGGGCTGCGACCTTAGCGAAAGAGGATCGCAGAGCCGGTCTTGGTAGGTTGCAGGGTAAATCATTCTTTCTTGGTTGTCACAGATCATTTCACTACACAAGGGAAAGCATTTCTGGCGCAATGCAAGATGGGTAAGACATTTCTATTTCTGGTGTTTATTTACTGTTCGCCGTGGGGATGGGTGCGAGTTGCTGCAAAGTCAACGCAAGATTAATGTTCTCGTCCATTGAAAGAGACAATTGTGGTGTACCTACGGAAGGACACCTGAGAGCATGTGCGATAGGGTGCTGATGAGTGCAGGAGAAGAAAGACAGGGGATAGTTGTCGCTAAATCAATTCCACTGTCTCATCAAGTACAAGACAGCCATGAGATTCTTTCTCAGATAGAACTACTTGCTCACAGGTCAGAGTCTTACGAAAGGAAGAGACGAGAGAGGGCAAGCCCTACTTGAGCCAAAGGAGAGGACGGTTGCCCTTTTTCTCACCCAGTCTCTCGAGCTTCAAGAAGATCTTGTATCGACGATCTTGTCTATTCTGGAGCATACGGTGATATCCGGCATGCTCAGAGTACTCGACCACTTGCTCAACATGCGCAAAGTCCCGCATCAAGGAGTTTTGATTGAAGAGCTTGATTTCAAGAGGGTTTCTGAAGTTTGGCAGTTCGATATCGAAGAGCAGATCGCGAGGAGCCGCCAAGATGTCGGTCTGGAAGTTGAACCAGATGGGCTTGTTATCGACACCTGCGAAGGCCAGCTTGAAGTACTTCAAAGCGATGCTGCGTGAGTTCTTGCAGACGCTCAGCATGCCTGGTGCACGTGTTCCTCTTGAATTGTGTTCGGTCGACCATCTTGCGTTCCAGGGCTTGTGCTCGTTATGTTTGTCCAAGATGGAACGAATCTTGACTGTGAGAGGCTCATAGTTCTTGATAGCAGCTTCCCAGATGAGATCTTGAAGCTCGTTGGTTGCCATTATGGATTTTGTCTTGTGTAGAAACAGTAGAATTGTGGTAGATTCTTGGGGAAGAGGGAATGTTGAACTCACAAGTGGAGCTTGGGCTTATATAAGTATCAGGGAAAAAGTATTCTTGGGGGTGTTATCAACGTGGAATGACTTGTTTCCCTAGCCATCCATCGCTGGCTGATTTTTTAGTGACTGTCCGCGCCTGCTCGCATGTCTGAAATCCGAATGAACACCTTGCTTTCGGTCGCTCGAGACTGGTCGCGATGATAGCCGCAGGCTATTTTTTTCGTACATGCTGAATCAAACACTGTGACGTAAGCTGTAGAGTTGAGAATAAAACCTGGAGGTGGGTAGGGCCATCAGAGCAAACAGCGCTGTTGACTGTTCAGTGTCATGGCGGCCATAATTAAGCGAGCCACATCAAAACAAAAAGCTCCAAGGCACGAAACACATGACTAATTCGGGAGGATTGGTAGGAAATTGCAGGTGGTAGAATGATATTACCTGTGCAGCTTCAATGTTCTATTATGACCTTTAAACACGATTATGGCAGGGCGAGCCCTAAACCGGATGCCCGCCTCTTTGTTGCGCCGTGCTTTCTCAATCTCAAACATCAATCGTAGCCTCTCGTCCCGCACTTTAATTTTGGCAAATCTCAATTACTCAACCATTGCAAACTATGGCCACGGGCATCACAGTCAGTGAAAATGCCACCACGTCAGATATCACCGATGCCAAAGCCCGGGAGATTGGCAACCACTTTTGTGATCCGAAATTTCGCTCCATACCACATGGAGAGCATACTAAAACAATTCTTGCTTAGAGTTTCTGCACAGTCTATGCCTATCTGACTCGAAACCTGGCTACGGCCCGATTCCGTAAGACCTAGTTGCATGCCCCTTTGCAGGTAATTGGTTTGATTTTTCCCCGTCGAATTCCGAGACTTAATACTACATGGATATTATCACGATCACACTTTTCGGAAAGTGAAATACCAACCTTGGCCGAACTCTCGGGATGAACCTCTCATAAGTTCAATGAATTTATTACCAATCGACGTTGTTTAGATGAGGCCTTCACTCCGTAAATGTGAGTGGTCCTGGATTTATTGAACTGGGTTACTGAATCGCTTATCGAACTCATTTGAGGCTAGTGGCATGCGAGCTTGTTTACAATCGGAACAGGCCCACTGATCGTCAGAACAGTTCCTCCTCAGACTAAGTGAAGCGAAAACCCGATTTTCTCGGATGATCCCGTACCTACCGCTAATCGAGTTGGACGGCGATGCTCACGCGGACCACTGGTTGTTTTGATTGACATCTGTTGGTATTGGCTGCGGGATCAGAACGAGATGGAGTCGTTGGCTCTGCAATCCTTCACAAACGTACGCTGCTGCCCTGAATGACCATGTATCGACAGATCATAAAATGCCATTGATTCCATATGCTAGTGCCGTTGAAGCCCCCAGTTCCCGAAAAACGCTGAGCACAATTCAGTATTTCTGCTCATTGAGGATAGAACTTATAAGATCTCCTCTTCAGTATCAGTATCATCATCAGCAGCAAACGCGGTAGAGCCATGACCAATGCTTCCCTGATTTGAGCCAGCAACGACTTCAGCAAAGCCGCCACGAGGAGCGCTCGAGCTATCTCTAGCAGCCAGTCCACCACGATCTCTGCTAGCCTCCTGGGAGGATTTCGAGACATAGTAAGCAGTACCTCCACCAGTATTGCCCATAGCCTTTGGCGTATACCGAGGTGTAGGGATGAGTCCAGCGACAGGTCCCCTATTATCACCATTCGACGAACCCCCAGCACTACCGCTACGACCGTGATTGCCCAGACGAATGACTCCAAAGCTTCCTCCTGTGCCACTTGCATATGGTGGTCCGTATGGCGAGACATATCGAATAGGATCAGGCCCATCAAGGTTATAGGTACCAGAGACAACAGAGGCGACAGAAGCATATGGAGAAATGTATGGCGCTGGAGGTTGGGAAAAGCCTCTCTGGTTATTTCCAACGGGGCCAGATTCGGTGAAGGGAGAATTTCTGCAAATATTGTTTCCGCCGGCATTTCCCGCGAAAGCATTGCTTTGCATTGTCCGTGGAGCTATGCGACGAGAGGCTCCTCCACCAAGATGTTCTGTAGGTGGAGGAGCAATGTTTTGGGTCGTAGCTGAAGACTTGTATGGAGATATGTATTGGCTTGGGTTGATAGCATTGGTGATGATGGCGTTGACTGCAGTCTTTACTTCGGCAGGTGCGAGATGGCCGACAGGAAGATAGTCGCCATCAGAGCCTTGGAGAGGACCAACGGGAGAAGTAGCATTGTTCGAAGCTTCCGGAACACGGGTTACGCATGTACAGCAGAGGGAGCTGCTGGCAGCCTCCCGAAGGCGTCGGACTGCGAGAGGGTTGTTTAGTTCGGCGGCGGCTCGTGCGGCGGCAGAGCGCGGAGAAAGAGGGGGAGCAGGTACTTCGAATGAAAACGGAGGTCGGGGACCATAGTCGTTCGGAATTTGGTTGCTGTAGACACCTGTACCCCAGATATCGTCGGCTCTACGCTTCGCCATATTCCACTTCCACTATGAAAAGTGCAATCAGTATTTGATCAGTAGCTCAGATGCAAGATAGACAATGACTTGGACCGAATAGAAAGCGTTGAAAAGGAAACTTACGAATTTCTTGGCCTTGTTGACTCGCTTTGGCCACTGCGAAGGCATAATGGCAATTTCCAAAACATCCTCGGCTTTCTGCCAGACAACCACAAAAGGTCCATGATTAACAGCCCCTTCCACCTCGTTCGCAAGAGCGTCTGTCAATTCAGCGGCAGAAAGCTCTTTACGATGAGACTTGACGTCTCCCTTCTCCTTCACTGGTACAGCAAGGGCATGATCGCTGGCAGTGCCGGCGTCGCCAATGCTTGAGGCTGCGAAAGTGTTATTATTATCGCTATCAAGATGGATGGTAGAATTAGCGCTGAGAATGGACTCGCCGGCTGATTTTCCAGTATCTGAAAGAATGGTGTTATTGATTGGTCTCTTGATCTTGGAGCAAGTATACATGAATGTACGGAAGTCGATGACCAATTCAGTGGTCGCTTGCTCGTTAACTACCTTGGCAGGCTGGACGTGAACAGCATCCGCAAATGATATATCGACCATGGCCTCGTCAATCAAAGTGTCGACATCCATGGATATATCAGCGATAGCCTGGTCGATCAACGTTTCAACTTCTGGCAGCTCTACTATGCTGTCGTCTGGAGCTGCAGCTTCAACAGTACTCTTTTCAGAGAGAGTAGCACTGTTGACCGAGTCGGCCTTTGGTACTTCGTCGACCAGCGAGCTTCCATTGATGTCCTCAACTGTCAAACTAGACCGTGTCGAGGCGGTGGCTTGAGCCTGTTGTGTTGAGATCTGGGTAGCCAGCTGACTGGCAGCAAATTTAAACTTGTCGTAGAACTTGTCCTTGGCAGCAGTATCGATATGGTCGTGTGGCTTCTCGATCAAAAGAGTCTTCAAGCTGGTGAAGTGGCAAATACGAGCATACTGATCTCCATCAGTCATAAGACCTGCGCCGTGAATGCCAAGCTTCTGAATCTTAGCCAAGTCGTCCTTGATGAAGGGCATCCTCTCAATGAAATCAGGATCGACGCCCCAGAGGTGCAACGCATCGAGGCTGAAGTTGAAATACTTTGGCTTGCCATCAACAGCACCGAAAGCCAGCTTGTAGAATCTCTTCGCGACTTCACGGGCCTCATGATTGACGCGCAAGAGAACAGGTCTCTTCCCTCCAAATCCTTGAGTGGTATAGATATCCGATCCGGCACACTTAACGTAGGCTCCACTGTGCTGATAGATGGCCACGACACGGGACTCTTGTGGTAGAGCGTACTCCCAGATCTTTTCTCGGATATTGTCTGGAAGCTCGAGGAAGTCTTCAAACAGCATCGGGCAGGAGGCTTCCTTCTTGATAACGAAGGGTATGGCGTATGGGCAAGGGTTGATCTTCTTTCTGAGCCGCTCTGGAGCCATATCTCTGTTCAGAGCATGGAAAGCCTTGAAGTTATTGGCCATCCTCGATCCGTCGAGATCGTTCCAGAGGAACCATGGGTCGAAAGCTAGGGAGACGCGTTAGATCTGATCAATGATGGATCGGAATGTATATACCGTTCCATCCTTCTGAATCCTCCGACTCGTAATCTTCGTCATCATACTCGTCCTTGTACTCTTCATCGTAGTCCTCATAGTCGTCGTATCCGTCCCAGTCTTCTTCATACCCCTCGTCGCCCTCATATCCCTCCTCATCTTCGTCATAGTCATACCCTTCGTCATCCCCTTCGTCATCCCCATCCTCGCCCTCATCATCTTCGTACTGACCTTCACCTTCGTATTCAACATAGTCAGAGATGGTCACTCTCTTGCTCATCCTGCCCATCTTGTCATCTGGGGAGGAATCAGGGGTTCCTGATGATCCTCCTTGTGGAGCAGCCATTGCAGACTTCAACGTGGCAGCTTTCATTGATTCACCCTCTGTAGGATCAGTCAGATGGTCTGAGGATGCAAGATCGTAGATCTTTGTCGTTGTCAAAGCTGATCTCCTGGTTGTTCCAGGTGGCGATTTCATTGAAGGCTTCGATCCAGGGTTCGTCTCTGACACAGTGGCCGAAACCTCTTTTCTCGAAGCTGTGATCATCATCTGACGTGATTGTTGTAGTTGTAATCTCCAGGTGATGAAGGACTTGAGGTTTCGTTTACGCCACGAAAAGACCCTACTTGAAGCTACGGTGGTGGTCTCGCTTGTTTCGATCTCGTTTCCATTGTTGATGCCTAGCGAGATTTTGCGCACCCAGGGGCGCTAGTAAATTCAAGCTAGATCTCAACGCTCACACTCACGAATAGAACAAGCCAAATTAAGGTTGCAAAGAGTACCCATCATTTGGGTAGTCATTACTATGACTTCCTCGCTCAGCCAAGCTCGACAGTCTAGCAGGAAACGTTTGGCCACTGAGGTGTCACCATTGTACAGACATTGTATTATACATCATCTAACCTCGTTGGGTTGCTTCAATACTACATTGAGACAAGGTTCATGAGGTGGATCGATACAGAGAGAAGCCAGATTTTGGTATTATCTTATCAGTCAACCATGACCTTGCAGCTGCAAGTGAAGGAGATGCATAATGGTAAAGAATCTCATTCAAACCTGTAGATCAGCAGCCGCAGAAAGTGCAGCATCATATGCCGCATTCAACTCTGCAGCTTTGTCCTCCGCATCCTTGGTTCTGGCATCTCTCCAACGTCTGCGACACTCCCCCACGCTGAAATCGGCCAGATCCTTCTCTGGGAGACGACACTTGAACGCTGGACTGTAGATACCTTGTCCGTTCATAACTTTCAACCTAATACCTGTCCTTGAGTTCCTCCAGATACCCTTCATGTTATCTCCGAACAAGGTATTCGCTCTATCATTATCCTCGAACTCGTACTTGAAAGGTATGTGGTAGTCGGATAACATGACCAAAGCCTGAAGGTTGAGAAAATGCTTGAACCAGGCGTCATTCTCTCGTTCGCTGGTGTAGGTTTTCAGCCAAGGTTCTACAAGAGCTGGAAAATTGCAAACCTCGACGGGGCCAAAGTTTGCTCTTTAGATGCCGCATATGTAAAGAGATAGAATTTTCGATCGGTCAAACTTTCTTGATTCTAGTGATTACGTGTGCGACAATTCGAGGTCGCGATTCCCACCTGCGGTGTCGTCTGATCTAAGTCACTGTCATTATCCTGATCCAGCTCCGCGTCTTTAGCATGCTGGTCTAGATAAGCCAGCAGCGTAACTCAGCAGCACGGCAGATAGTTCAGCTTTGCGAAATTGAAGCTAATCCTTACAAAACTCCAGTGAAGGGTTTTCTTCGGTGTGAGACGAGATGCAAGAACAATGTGCTAGATTTTATGTGAATCACCTTCGACACCTTCACAAATCTGCCAGAACAGAGAGACTTTCCAAATACACAAACATTACTCAAATCCGATTGAGATCAAGCAAAGACGGCCTGATTGAAAGTACATATTCACACCAGCCCGGTCTTTGCAAAGCATGGCCTGAGGCTAGCGCTAAAATGTCTTGAGCTGAGCCAAACAAATACGGGGCATCTTGATTTACCCCACCTTAAACCTTTCTTCTATTTTTTAATCAATTTCAGAGATTCAAGACTAGGTTCTGTTAATCATAGTGCCTTCTGCGTGCAGTGAATCTCGCAAACTCGTACCGACTTTCGCTTACTGCCTGCTGCGCAAGCGACTTTTGCAAGCTTGCAAAATTGTAAGCCTCTTATTGAAGTTCATCCGCACAAGGCAACACCGCCCACGGCCAGTTTATAAGATATTCAAATCTCCCTTCGTAGCTAAAAATTCTTGGAAACCTCCAAAATTATCAATCGTTCGGGTACTTCGCGTCGATATCCATCATGTCTACGATAGCTCAAGCCGGCTCCGATGGCTGCTGTTTCGGTCAAGAGATCCGCAAACTCGCATACGACGGAGCTGTTCAGTCGAATCTCTACGGTTGCGATCCCCGCTCTGAGTTCTTCAACCTCGGGTACCGTCTCTTTCGTGATCGGGATACTCTGAAGAGTACGTTCATCGAAGCTGATATTTTCGACTCTGAGTCTGCGTTGTTTGAATTGGCTGGGAAGGTGGATGTTATTTGGAGGGCTTCGTTTTTGCATTTATTTGGGTCTGAGATGCAGGTTGAGGTTTGTAAGAGGTTGGTGGGGTTGTTGAGTGAGAGGGGAGGAAGTTTGGTATTGGGGAGACAGGTTGGGAATGTGGTTGCGGGGGAATATGTTCAGGTGGTTAATGAGGGAGGTATGGCGTATAGACATAATGCGGAGAGCTTTGGGAAGATGTGGGATAGGGTTGGGAAGGAGACGGGGATGAGGTGGAGGGTTGAGTGAATTAGGGGGCTTTGAGTGGTTGAGTGAGGAGGAGAGGGAAAAGAGGGAGAGGGGTTTAAGAATGTTGAGATTCTCTGTACTGAGAGAATGAACAGTCATTTGATGCGTTCAATTCTTTTAGACGACTGAGGTATGATAGATCGTTTTCATTGCTAGACACACGCACAAACACCACACCTTCCCAGCCCCCGAAAGCGCGTTTTCAACTACAAAGAACATGCGTACCACTCCACCGATTTCGGAGTAATACCTCCTCAAAATCCATCCCCTCGATACCCGGATCCAAGGAGGTAACCAAATCCGTATTCAGGTATCCGCTCCCGCGGATCCCCTGCCACAGGCACAACATTCCCACCTGTTCCTACACACCATGTGATGGGTTCTCCAGCTCCATACGGGTTCCCAAACCGGTCAGCCTGTGTTGATCCTTGCCGTGTTATACCTTGACAATCGGAGCAAGGTACATCGAGATAAATATCATCAATTTGAGGGGCTACCACGTATTGTGAAGTAGGATAGGGGCTCGAAAGGGTGGTGTAAGCGTTGGAATTGCGAGGTGGGAAGTTGGTGGAGGGCAGAGCAGGAATGCTCATGGGGTGGTCAAGAGGGTAGGCGTACGGAGGTCTTGCGTAGAGCTGAGCATTTCTCGTGACATTTGGATTCTTGGAAGAATGGCGAGTCGCTGCGTGAGCAGAGCGTCTTCTAGTTGTTGGTTCAGAGTTGTCGTACTCGGTAGAGTCCTTGCTGGAGGAATAGTGTATGCTGGAATCAGAGTCGTCATCTGAGCTCTCCGTGGTTGATGAGCGGGACCAGTTATTGTGGCGTCGACGGCGATCTTGGCGGCGCTTTTGGTGGTATTTGGAAGACTGGTTGCGAGATGGCTTGTGGGATTTAGATTCTGCGTTAGGATATTGGATGGACATGTTTCCCATGGCGATTAAAGCATCTGGAAAGTTGTCAGTACTCATTAAATCCCCAGGTGTATTGACTGGCATACCATTATATCCAAGTTGATAGGCTTGGTCTTGTTCTGACTGAAATTGCAGCGCAGAAGAATATACTGTAGATACAGATGCGTCCCTGAGAATTTGCGGTTGGTATGCAGGAAGACGGACTGTTGGTTTGAGGCAGAAGAGCAGAGCCCGGAGGCACAGCATGAGTTTTAAAGCATATTTCATATAAGGTAAAAATATCTACGAGGCTAACTAAAGTATACTAGTAATAAAAGGAGATGTTGAAATGGATGAGATATTGCCGCTTGGTTCCCCGGAATGAAGAATGCTGATGAAAAAGAGGAACACGTCTGAAAGTCATTGAGCTGTTAAATAGTCCCAACTTGGTGACGACGATGTCACGGATTTTTTGAGATTTTGAATCACTGAATGGGAGGAAAAAGAGATATCCATTCCCACTGCCAGGAAGAAGATCGTAAGTGATTCACTACGGTTAAAGCGCGAGCGTATCAAAAACCCCATCAGAACCACCAGCGAGCAGGAAAGTATCCTAATTTCTTAACGGTATGGTACATCTCTATTCAAAGATACGGCCGTATGCAGTCTCGAGTGTACTTGAGATGTGTCGACCACACAGAACCTTCGCATCAATCACCGCATGCTCCAAAGCGCCAGTCACTTGACACGGCACACCTTCAACATCGCTCGGAGAGTATCAAGGTCCATATCGTGATATTGCCAAGCAGAAAGTCCTTCAAGACTGCTGCTTTGTCAAATGGAGGGATTCAGAGGAGATGACATGATTCGTCATTCTAGCACTCCCCTCCAGATTGTCAGAAAGTGTCAGAAACTAGCGTCGGTTGTGGGAACGTGCAAGAAAGTGAACGTCAGAACTGCGTGTACAGTGATGACAAGGATGCGCATGTATGAAAGTACAATTGAACTGAGATAGAATTTTGGATCATGACCAAGCATGGGACGGAGAGACAATGTGCCCGTTCCCTGGCAGCTGGTCACTTAATAAATAGCTGCGATGCTTGCGAATCAATGTATCAAACATTCAATTCCTACCCGTCCGCTCTGAGAAGTCATAAAGGATTCGAATCTCTCCTCACAGCCATGACTTCAACCATTGTTCTGATCAGTGGTGCGAATAGAGGAATTGGAAAAGGTCTTCTTGAGCTCTACCTCGCCAAGCCCAACCACACTGTCATCGCCGCAAACCGCGACCCCGAGAATGCAGCATCAAAAGCACTTGCTAGCCTACCTACTGGCTCGGGAAGTCGTCTTATCGTCGTCAAAGTCGATGCATCAATCGATACAGACGCTCTCGCGGCCGTCAACACTCTCACATCTCAAGGCATCGACCATATCGACATCGTGATCGCCAATGCTGGTGTCTCTTACATATGGCCGAAAGTGTCGGATCTGAAGATTGAGGATTTACAGGGCCATTTTGTGCCGAACGTGTTTGGTGTTGTTTGGTTGTATCAGGCTACTTTGCCGTTGCTATTGGAAGCTGAACAGCCGAAGTTTGCGACCATTGGATCTATCGCAGGATGTCTTGAGGTGAGTTTACCCTTCCTCGGGGTTATACTAGGTGTTGTTCATGGTGACTGACTAGTGCATAGTAAGGCACAAACCTTGTTTGCGTGGTATACAGAAATGTTTGTTGACTGCTATTTGTAGGACCCAACCACCGATTCCCAACGCTGCCTACGGAACATCTAAAGCTGCAGTACATTGGCTTACCAAAAGAATGGATGCGGAAGAGGAGAAGTTGACTGCTTTCGTGATCAATCCAGGCTTCGCCAAGACTGAGCTGGGCAATGCGGGTGCTCAATTCTTTGGTATGCAAGAGGCGATTGTGGAAGTAGAAGATTCATGCCGCGGAGTGGTGGAGTTGATTGATGTTGCTACCAAAAAGTCGCACGGTGGGAAGTTGTTTGACTTCAAGGACGGACTTTTGCCTTGGTAGTCTGGTGTACCATCTGCATCTAAGAAGGAAGTGATGCATCGTAAAGTTGATAGAAGAGTTTGATTGTCTAGATGACATTCAAAAGATGGAGATGAAAGAATACAAAAAGGGTCAGATATCAAAAATGACATTGCCAAGTCTCGTGTCTGATTGGCTGAATGATGACCCTTGTCCACGTCCAATGTCCCCTCCCGTTCTCGGACTTTCAAGCTTCAAAAAGTTCCAGCCCCTCCATCGAAACAACAACATCTTGAACAATTCCTCAGCACCACCTCAAAATGCCTGGAGTAAAGTCCCCATTCAACTTGCAGACATGTGCTCGTCCAAATATCCTTGCACTGGAACCATATCGCTGCGCAAGAGAGTGAGAATCAATTTCCAATTCGTAGCATTGATTGAGCACTGACTCACCCCGCAGTGACTACAAAGACGATGGAACGAATATCCTCCTCGATGCCAACGAAAACGCCTTTGGACCAGCTATTCCGCTACCGATTAGCAAGAATAGGAAGGATACGAGCGATGCGCAAGTTGACCTTTACGGTCTGAACCGGTATCCAGATCCCCACCAGCACCCTTTGAAGCAGCTGCTATGCAACCTACGAAATACTCACGCCCACACACCCAAGACCATCACACCCGAGAACCTGTTTGTAGGAGTTGGAAGCGACGAGGCAATTGATGCGCTGCTGCGCTGTTTCTGCGTGCCTGGAAAAGATAAAATTCTGGTATGTCCGCCGACATATGGAATGTACTCTGTATCTGCGCAAGTGAACGATATTGGACTGGTCAAAGTCCCCCTCCTCCCTGCTCCAGAATTCGCGGTCGACGTACCGGCAATCACATCTACACTCTCCTCTCCTGAAGCCACGAATATCAAGATCATATATATTTGCTCGCCGGGTAACCCCACGGGGTCTTTGATCAAGAAGGAGGATTTACAGCAGGTGCTTGAGCATCCAACGTGGAATGGAGTTGTTGTTCTGGATGAGGCATATATTGACTTTGCGCCGGAAGGTTCGTCACTGGCGGAATGGGTAGCGGAATGGCCGAACCTGGTCGTGATGCAAACACTTTCTAAGGCATTCGGGCTGGCTGGTATTCGGTTGGGTGCTGCATTTACGTCGCCTCCGATTGCTTCGTTACTGAACAATTTAAAGGCGCCGTATAACATCAGCAACCCAACGAGTGAGATTGCTATGTCAGCGTTGTCGCCACAAAATCTACGGATCATGACATCCAAGAAGGAGCAGATTATCGAGCAGAGAGATAGGCTGCTGCAGGAGCTCCCAAAGATTGAGGGTATAGGGAGATTTCGTGGCGGAACAGCAAGCAATTTCTTGTTGGTCGAGATCCTGGATTCGAAAGGAAATCCTAGCAATGCAACTGCATTGAAGGTGTACGAGACGCTGGCACAGACTAGAGGTGTAGTGGTTAGATTTAGAGGGAAAGAGCACGGTTGCTTGGGCTGTGTGAGAATCACAGTTGGAACTAAAGAGGAGGTCACGAGGTTCCTAGAAGAGATAAGGGATGTTCTAAAGCACGTTCACTCACAGTCAGACATTACAAATGGGAGTCTAGAAGAAAAGAAAGAGAATGAAGCGAATGCGGTGGTTTCATAGAAAAGAGTCCGAAGATAGAGCAATATAAGAGATGATTCCCATTGTCCTTAGTTGGGAGTGTCTTCAACGACATCCAAACATAAAACATTCGAAAATGGATCAGAATTGAATATCCATCTTTCCGATTGATTCCTCCCTTGAGTTAGTTACGCCACATATGCAAGAAGCCGTGAGATGGACCCTCCAGATATGTGATGTGTGACAAGGCAGACTTCCGTTTGCTCTTCACATGGTTTCACCGTGGTCCGCAACTTTCTATGTAAGCACCTCAAAACCCACGACGACAAGCAAGATGGACCACCCCTCCCAAAATATTCGCCCGTGGGTTCGATATATCCAATTCGCCTACTTGAACATCACAACTAGACCGTCAGTCAACTCAAACAAGAAAAAGCACAACCGCCTCGCTTAGCTGCCTATCTTGGAACTCCCTCCCTCCCTCCTTCCCTCAAAAACTCCACAACAGCATTCACTCACTTGAACCTCCATCTGTATCGTCTCAAGATCGAATTTCCACCAGAACATGTCATCTTCAGGGCAACATCCCCGAAAAATGGCACCCAGTCGGGAAGATCTCATCACAGACCCAGACCATGTATCAAACAGCGCACTATTCAACCTCTCGCAGCGCGAACTCTCAAAGCGTCTCCCAGCATCCACATCAACACGTGCAATGTTCTCAATCTACTTACGCTGGCTGGAGGTTCACCGCCAGAAACCGTCGAGTAGGACGGAGCATTGGAGTAATACGGTTATGCATTGGTGCCAGAGTTTGGCTTCGAAGGGGTTTGGTGTTAGGCAGGTTGTGGAGGAGGTGAGGAGGTGGAAGAGAGATAGGGAGAGGTGGAAGACGGAGGTGGAGATGGAGAGGGAGATGAAGAGGGGGAGGTTGATGCCGTCGGAAAGTGAGGTCAGGAAGGCGTTTGAGGACGATCCGAAGGCGCTAGGGGAGAGGAAATCGTACAGAAACAGGGAGAAGGAGAGGGATAGGATTGGGGACTTGTATAGGCCTGAGTCGAGCTCGAGACGGGATGCTGATCCGAGGGAAAGACATAGGAGAGAGGACAGGGAGAGGGATTCGTGGAGCGAGATGTGGGAGGATTCGCGGCAAGAGAGTCCTAGAAGCAGGAAGTTTGACGAGCAGGCGAAGTTTGATGGTCCACCACCGCGAAACTATGTGTGTAATCGGTGTGAATTACCGAGTATGTTTTCAAGACCCCCAAGATTTGCTTCGAAATTTAATTTCAATCAAATGCCATAACTCGAAGTCACAGACTGATTTAATTTACAGGGCATTACCTCCAAGTCTGTCCAACCAATCTAGATCTAAGCTACGATAAGCCTCCAGACGAGAACTATACGTGCGAGATTTGCCGCAAGAGAGGAGATCATTTCAAGTCGCTTTGCCCTCAAAACACCGATCCTTACTCAATTATCCAAAAGCGCAAGGCAAGAGGTATCACAACACCCCCAAAAGGAGGCACTTCGCGACAAGACGAGTGGGAGAGGGAAGGCAAAGCCCAACGAGAAAGAGAGCGCGAGAGGCACGAAAGGCGAATAGAAGGCCGATCAACAGCATACTCGTCAAGTAGCTCCGCCATGAATACTCCAACCTCAACAAAGAAGAAAGAGTTGATCGATAAGGTGCAAGAACTCGAAGACGAGAAGAGAAGGCTCTTCCATGAACAGTCAGACGATATTGGCGATATGATTCGAGAGAGCACCGCGCAACGCAGCAGTGATCGCAAGAGAGGTCTTCCAAATTACGATGCTACCTCATTTGACAGCCCGACTTCGAGAACAATTCATGCACAAAAGAAGGCACGACGAGAGAGCCAGGAATCGGGTCCAGAGATTCAGAACCGGGAGAGATACGACCGCATCAGAAGTCCACACCGGCACTACACCCATAGCGACGAGGACATGGAGCAAGGCAATGAGACAGGGATGAATGGATACGCGGATCACATTTCTCACCAACCACGGAAGTCTACACCATCCATGGGCTTCGCACTTCGACCGATCGGATTATCGCCTGGGTCAATGATATCTGACAACGAAAGCATTGACGACATGGACATCGACGAACCGTTTTCCAGACCCCGCAAGGAATATTCACCTTTCGTCCAGAACCTTATGCGAAAACACCCAGAGATGAACGAGGTGGTGAATGTTATCAAGAGCCGCAAAACTGCTCAAGAGATGTGGAGAGAGGCCGATAAAGTGCGCAGACAGCAGTTTAAGACGGGGTGAGTGCGTCCCGACACCACGGGAGACTGCCTGCTCACTATTGCTAGGTCACCATCAGAACTGGAGTTTGGTCGACTTACACCAGTAGCCTACGACGAAGAAATGACGATGCAATATGATGGCGCTTGTGACTACGACCAGACCAAGACCAACGAAATGACGTCTGACGAAGAAGAAAGATTTCGCAGCCATCTCTCCAGCTTCACACGCACAAACAATCCTCTTCAAACTTCCAGCCCACTCCAGTCCCAAGGAGACGCAATGGCCTCCAATAACACAGACACAAACATGAACTCAGATTCCGAAAACACGACGCCCGCCCCTTCCACTACACGAACGGTCCACTTCAATTCACGGCAAGAAACCGATCGCAGAGATGTAGCCAGCGCTTTCCAAGGCTTCGCCGCCCAGCAGCGACGCAATGCCGAATCAGTCCGAATGAGCAGAGCACGAGGAGAGCGCGACCCTGCGGAAGTCCAAGCTTTGAAGAGCTTCTCGACGAATTTCAAGCTTTCTACGCCTGTTCCTCAAGATCTTGTTAAGATTCTTGCGAAGGATGCAGAGAAGCAGAAGGAGATCAAGGAGAAGTCAGAGCGCGATGTGAAGGAGCTGAGAGGAGAGAGTGACAATGCGAATGGGGGATCTGGAGATGCGGCAATAGCATAACTAGGGGATGATTCGCAGCAGGACGGTCGTAGGACAGTGTGAAGCAATGGGAATCAGAACATGCGAGCGCGGATATGACCAGCGAGGCTTCAATTCCAATCGAATAAAACGCTTCTGAATGCATGCATACGAGAGAAATGGCGGATTTACCAGGATGGAGGAGAATATGTCTGAGTCGTTTAGTGTGTGGCGCATGGAGTTCAATGGTGTTTGCTTCTGCACGTACTCCAGCGCCCAATCAGGTCGACATCGTTGCATTTTTGCCACAGCAGGAGTTCTTAGCATGGCATATCTTTGCGCCGGCGAATTCGGATCATTCGCTGCCCTTCCGTGTCTTCCGTACATACCTTTGTCGCTGACCTGCTGTGAGCTGGAAGGACGACTTGAAGCCAGTGAGTGTATGGAAGAGAAGTCCTGGGAAGTAAAGGACTTGTCATGCCCTTCGATGATTGCCTTGCTATGTCAGCATTGCTGAAATTGCTGTTACGAAGTCCTGCCTCCTGTTTCCTGCTCTGACGCCGTACTCCGTCATATGCTATGCCACGCCCGTGTAATTCTGCTCCTGATTCCTGGATAGCCGCCTAACTGCCCAGCCCTATCGTGTCTTTCCCATTCCACCTCATCTCTGCTCTTTTCTCCCATCAGCCACTTTGCCCTTCGCCCATTCAGATCTTCTCATTCGTTCCATGTAAATGCCCTTTCGCAAGTATCGCGGCTCTAGGAATAAGGCTTGGAAGCCAAGCCAATCAATCTTCCCCCAACTCTCTTCTTGTGCGTCTGTCTCTTTCCTTCCTGGTTGTCCGTGTTGAGATATTTGGTGGTATCATTCTAGTTTATCGAGGTGCTCTAATCGTGTAAGCACGACTTGTTTGCTCGTCTCTTCGATTTCGCCCGCGAGGAAGACTTCGTCGAGGATGGCGTAGACCTGTAGTTGTTGGATATGTTAGCCTGGCTGTGCCGTTCTCAACGCCCCTTTTCCCCCATAACTTCCAGTCCAGCTACTGCACTCCTTTATTCCGAGCTTTCTGCCCACCCCCAAGATCCAACTCCCACCAAAACATACTCACATACCTTGTAGAAATTAAACACCAAATCCAGCTCACACACATTCCCAAAGAAGCTATCCAGGACCTCAACGAAGAAGTGTATAGCCTCCAGATACGCCAGCTCGTTATCATTGGCGTCGACGCAGACGCAGAAGAAGAGGCCTGCGTAGCGCCGGTAGACGATCTTGTTGTTGCGGAACTCGACGAAGTTGGATTGGTATTTTTGATCGCGGGGTGCGACGAGGCGGTGGACCTGGGAGAGTGAGAGTTAGCTGTGTTGAAAGCACTTGCTGGGGGAAGGGTTAAGTACCTCGCCCTTAAGCTTGATCTTCTCTTCGTCGTTGTATGGCGCGTACCATTTTGCTAGGCGGGTTTTACCTCTGTTCAATTCTGTCAGTGATCACTTCTTGTGCTGTATCAGCAGAATTCGGAATGGTTTCAATGCTCTTCCGAAGCTGGACTTCGAAGCTGTGGCTACCCGGACAAGGGCATTTGTTTGCAATGTGATAGATATCCAGCATGCAGGCCCAAGGCAATGGGAATGGAGACACGTACTGCCGATTCTGGATCAATATGAAAGAGAGGACCATCTTGACTGGTTATGGTGCCGTAAATTGCTGTGGAGGCTGGACACTGAGGGGTTTCTAAGCCGTATCGTGAGATGTGGAATGAGCGATGTTGAATATTACGGTGGGCTGGCAAGACCTGGATAGCAGAACTTCCCCTTCGCTGCCGACAGGAAGGGGAGCTGGGGAGATGCAGGGGTCCGCTTCATCACGGGTTCTCGTGTCCTTGGTCCCACGGGTTATTTCCACGACGCGTCAACCTGGCCTTATATTCTGAAGTGCATCTCTCTCTTTGCACAAATTTCGAATCTCATCTCAAGGAAAGGTTGATTTATTTTAGAGTTTGGACGAGTTTCGAAAATGCCTTCACACTTTACGCCTGCCCAATTGGTCATTGTAGAGAGTGCATATGCTGAATATATGAGTTGGAGCTGAAATGATCCGTGCATGCCGGTGGACAAGAATCAGACAAGGAGAATTACTTTGCGGTGCTGGGATGTTGGACCGAGGCTGAGGTTTTTTTTTAACCTTTTTCATTTTCGTTTTCTGGTCGAGGACTTTTGAATCTGGATAAAAATCCGACTTTGGCTTGGGCTTGTTTGGAGCGACTTTGTGAAAATGATCTGTTTCTTGAGACAGCAGTAGGTAGGCATTGTAAATCTTAAGTTGCTGACTTGGTGACTAGTTCCATCCTACCGCTGTTGGCCAGTATGTCTATCTCAACTCCTACATATGTCATAGCCATCACCAACCTTTCATTTCGTGGGTCACTCATGTGTTCTACGCTGTTCTATCTCCCCTTGTTCAGCCTCATAAACACACAGATACTTGGCCAACCGCAACTGTTCAAGCACTTATCGCCTCCGCGCAACGCGCAAAGCGCAAATCGCCCCAGTAACTCTCTCTCCTGCGTTCCAGCTTTTCCTCAGATCCATACCCAAAACCAGGCGAAAGCATTCTGCTTGCACATGCAACAGGTCTGGAACTGAAACAGGTGAAGCAGTGGTTTGATAATGAGAGAAAGAAAGTTGCTGCAAGTAGTCAGGCCTTATATACGCGAAATGGAGATGCAGATGCAGGTGCTTCGGCGAAGCTGACGAGGCTGTATAAGACGGATCCCGAGTCTACGGTTAGGGCATGTGTGGAGGGGATAATTGACGGCGTCACAGGGAATGTGGTTCGTGTCTGCTCCGAGGGACGTATGGAGAGATCCTGGGAAGGAGGAGAAGTATGCAGCTCTCCCTTCTCAAGGTTTTCGGAACAGAGGCAATTAATATTGCTGTATTCGTAGACCCGCTTCGACAGCGACATACCACTGGATGGCCGTCAGTTGTCTGGACATTGAAATTAAGACATGGCAAGCATAACGATTTACATGCGGCATTTCCACTAGGATTTTCCTATGCCTGGCGCCTATCTTCAACCCTCCCATCTAAAGCAACGCCTCCAGAACCTTTGCAGTATCTAAAACACTCTTTTCGAAATCAATATACTTCAATCCCGTCACGCCCTCCGCCTTCCCCCCGTCAACCCTCGATTTCCCCTCCTCATATTCCAACTCCACAATCCTCCCGGTACTCTCATCGTACCCTTGATATCCCTTCCCTGGCTCTCCCACAGGGATCTTCGCTCCAATACTCGTTCCCTTATATTCCCTCCTCAGAATATCCGCCACAGCCTGCAACGGACCGAAGCCCTGACAAGCACAGAACCGCTCGCCGTCTGCTTTGGAAGCGTTCTCGTACGCCCAGATATGCAGGGTTGACACGTCACGGACGTCGACGAAACCGCCGCTGCCGATGTTGGGACCGACTTCTTTGGCGGAGCCGGAGAGGATGGAGAACAGTGGTTTGAGGGTTTCGTTTAGCTGGGTTCCGGAGCTGGGGACGTAGACCGGGGGCCCAATTACCACGGAGGGATTGATTGTTGAGATGGCGAAGGTAGGCTGGAATAAATGTGAGCTTCTTGGTCACAGAAATAGGAGACTGATGAGATTTACCTTGTGTTCGTCTCTCCATCGCCAAACCTCCTTCTCCGCCGCCGCCTTACTCGCACTATATAACACCCCGGGTGGCGTCTTCAGGCCTTCAGCCTTGTCCTTCTCCGCTCTCTCCAATGCCGAAGTCGCGAAGTCGGATTCTGTGAATACGGTTCCAACTGGCTTACTGGCGTCGAATACAGCTGCTGCTGAGGAGGTGATGACGACGGATGAGAGTTGTGGACCGGTTTTGAGAGCTGAATCTAGGATTACTTGATTACCTCGTTTGGCTGGCGTGATGAAATGTGAGTAGTCTGTTAACGAAAAGTTGATCGGTGATGCGGTATGGAATATGCCATCGACGCCTAGAGATATGAATTAGCGCGTGCTTCGATATCTGGAATTTGAGGGTATGGGTTGAGTCTGAGATATGATACCTTTCGCAGCTTCGTCGAAGGCGCCATCTATCGTCATGTCTGGCACTTCAAAGATCGTGACACGATCTGCATAAGGTGCGAATGGTCCTTGGAGGAGAGATGCAGCTGAAGCTGCTCGTCGTGATGTTCCGCGAAGGCTGTAGCCTTTTGAGAGAAGGTCCAGACCGAGGACACTCGCGATGTAGCCGTTGATTCCTGTGACCAGGATGGTCTTACCGTTACTTTCTGGAAGCGACATATTCGCGATTGATATGAAGTATGGAAGGGGATATCGTGCTGTCGAGTATTGAGACGAGACGGGAAGCAAGAGTGGGACGGAAAGCCACGAATTATTGGGAGGGCATGCACTAGAGATATGAAAGAAATTGAATCGCAAGATCACTCAAATATTGCAGCGCAATCACTCTTTATATTATCTCCACCACAAGTAGTATTACGTATAAGTTCTTCCCATCGCTGTACTTCGTTTCGGAGTTTGCAGTTCGCAGAGACAACTCAAAGAAACAAATGTGGATCTGATTTCTAAGCATGAACCCTGTTCCTCACACACTTAGCAGGAACATAGAAATCTCTCCTGGATCAGTAAACACCTTTTACCAGACCAGGTAGTTCTGTACGATATCCATGCCATGTCTGAATGCCGCTAGGACCCAAGGACTTGTGTGGTTGAGTGTGCTGATTTGTGTGGTGGTGATGTGGCTCGGTAACAACACAGACTTGGCCGTTTCGGGTTACCGTTCCGAGGTTGTCGGTAGTCGCGATGCTCCAGGTGGCTGTTTACTCATCAGTAGAAACCCATTCTCCCCAAGAACTCCGATGGGATTGAAACTTTGAAATCGAACGTGGCGGTTTTAACAACTTACGAGATTCTAGGGGACGTCTTTTCAGTTGACTCTGGTCACATGCACTTCACGTGAACATCTGCAAAACGGAAGATCCCCAATTGAGCGAAGTCATCTCTGATATGTTTGATTTGGGCGGAGGAATAGAGTCTGAGGTAGATTGAGGTGCGAATAATGTGCCCGTGCTTCTAAACGTCGAGCCTCGCATGATAAGCATGCTACATGCCCCGGTACGATATCAGTCTACGGTTTGGGGAGGCTCTGTTAATACTTGCTTTTGCCTCGAGACAGAACCTCTGATACATTAAAATGTCTTCCTTACTCCTCTTCTAGCAACCTTCTCGTTGTGAAGGATCATCTGGGAAGAGAGCATTTCTTGGGCCTATGTTGTCTTCTTGGCAATTAAGCGAGATTCATTGTTTTGGTATGCTCAATCCAGCGTCTCCACACAAGACAGGTCTCCTTCCCCAAAATGGTACCCAAACAGTCAGATCGAGAAGATCGTGTCTTTAGGCCTGTCAAATAGAATATTTAAAGACTCTTTGGCGGTGCACAAGGCCGGATCACGGCATGATAGAACTAGTAGCTCGCTGGTCTTGGAACATTCCTTCTAAAAAGATCAGGGTGAAGTTCAATGGCACTATAAATCAATTTCCCAAAGAGCATTATAGCATCAAGTCATGTACCACGGCACTCATATCTTACAATCCAACCATGATTTCTCCTTCCTACCGAAGTGTTCTGCTTCGCCAAGTGGAAGGACCCAACGACCGTGAACGCCCATGTGGCAAGGCATTACATCAACACTGGACCGGCCACAGCACTGACCAGTCGTTGGTACTCGTACTCTGCTTCAGAGAAATTCACTACAGGCAAACTCAGGCTCGGCCTTCCCAAGCTCAGAAGCCAGAATCTGCCAGATATATCCACGTGATGAAGAGAAAGTTCTAGATTGGGGAGTATCAGCCCTAGCAAGCATCTATAGACGATGAAGAGGATGAGTTGGAGTAGATTAGTCATACTCAAATTTTTCTCTCCTTCAAGCTCTTTGTTTCACCCCTGTCTGGTGGAAAGAATATCGCGGCAGGGGTGGTCATGACGAGCTTCTCACACTCAGCCTTGTCACTCCAGCCAAACAGAAAGCAGCAATCAAGCGAGAAAAGTCTTTCCAAAAGATAAGATCAGATAAGCCACACTAGCGCGGTGATCGCGATTCTCAGAGCTCCTTCGCAGGGAGATAAATTGTGAGCTTCTTTTCCACCAGACCTCCTCCTCCCCGCAACTCCAACTTCCTCCATCACCACCCCAACCTCGCATCACAAGTATACCGTGGGTCTCTTGAAGCATTACATGTTGAGGTATGTAAAGTATCAATTGAACTTTCTTCTGTCTTCCCTGCACGCATTACATCCCTTGGAGGCCAGTATCAACGCGTCAATCGCGTCTGGTTTGAAGCGGTGGTCGCGTCTGTTGGCTCCCCTTCCACCTCCTCCACAGCATCACCTTCAATTTAGCATGGTCCCACCAAACTACAAGCCATAATTGGTTCTCCCATCTGTCCGTATTGCTTTCCACTACCTTCTTTTCAACTGTATACCATCTTGATCTTCAACTTCAACTTTCATCCATACTAACGATGATTGTTCTCTTAGTCTACTGTCACGAACAACCTTCCCTCCATGTACTCAGACGTATAACCAACACACGAGCAACTGCGATTACTAGCCTGACCTCTGTAAGCGTGAATATGACCACCAGGCGGAATTTGCAGAGCGTTGTCCACTTCAAAGACCATGGGAGCTTTCCTGCTCTGTTGCTCTCCAGCTTCGTGCGAGCAACGTGCTTCCTGCTCGTTCGTGTTCCATACTGCACTTCTATAATTCTGCAGCGCATCACTGGGACATCTTGAAGTGTCTTCATCTTCGTGCTTGGGAGGTTGAGACTTCATGTTCTGCTTTCATCATAGCTGTCATGTGATTTGATGTCATGTAGGTCTTGCTCTTCCACCTTGATGTTGTGCTCATGGCCTAACTTAAATATAGATCAAGGTCCATCCTTCAAGAGATGGACCAACATCTCTCCATCCATGACCAAGCTTACACAAGTGATGAGTGCTGGATGAGTTCATGATGTGTAAAGCTCACCTGTTCTTTCATCCCTTGAACTTGGCCTGACCCTGTACCAGATCAACGCGTCCCACCATTATGCTCTCCAGCTTCTATCCAAGCTTCACCATCAAGCTTCAACCTCAAGCTCGTATGAGTCATAAATTGAAGATGACTTCATGTCATGTAAGTCCTTCCTCTTCCTCTTACCTTGGGCTGTGTCTAACACTCTCAAAGTCCACCACGTCTCTCTCAACAAGTGCTCCGTATCTAAACTCCGAGTCTCAGAAGCAATGCTTTTCTGGTAAGTTGTGAGCATGCCTCTACCTTGATAGCTCTGTTCATTCACTGGCAACATCTAAGGACAGAGTGCCTTCACCGGAGGCATCCCTTCTGTCACCTGACCAGTGCTCGTTCGTCTCAAGTTCAGATGAAACATCCACTCACAACGCCATAGCCACTTTGCAACAATCATCCTCTACGACATCAAGTTGGCAATGGTCTTCGAATCAGGATTGAATGGTCAATGTACCCACCCACAACTATTCCCTTCCCACATCATTACACTAACTTCTCGCAGTCTCTTCTTGCCTCATGCCAGCCATGCACATCCACCCACCTCGCTTAGCTCATCCTCAAAGTCAATATCCGACTCCGAGTTTTCTGTCAGCACCCACACCATCACACTCTGGAATTTTTGACATCTTTCAAGCCTTGGTCATGATCAAATGAGGGGCTGGCCACCCCTTGTCCAATTGTGACTGAGGCGAGAATGATGGATAGAAGGAAGGAGCCGGGATCAAGAGAATCACAGGTGCTTGAATTAGCCATCTTCGCACTTCGTCATCTTCTCTCAGCATGCTTCTCAGTCAAAGAGAGTACGCATCGCTTCTACATCATTCTCCACGGCACGCATTGACTGCCCACTGTCACTGAGCCCAGAAGTCAGACTGCCCTTCATCACATGTGGAACTTGACATTCAGAGTGCCGATGCCTGCCATCACAACATGTAGTCCGCGCCAACATACAAACAAACATTCATCTATGCACCACATCGAACAATTTGGGATGTGGTCATGGATTGAGCGCTGCACAACTGCATCACACAGCAGGTGCCGCAACTTCCATGTAGGCGATACCCCCAAGCCAGGACTTACTCAGGCGGCGCTCTCTGGCAACTTCGTGGGAAGTCGTGCTTCAAGGCTGTGCCTCTAGATGTGCACTCACTTCCCTGTTCGATCTTTCTCTTGTTGTTTGTTTGGTAAGTTCCCGGCTCCACCATCCCCTCCCAACATTTCATTTGCCCAAGTACTTGCTGACCCCGCATCCAGATACAAGGTCGTACTTCCATGCTTTGAGACAGGGATTTGGTGTTTTTGGCGCGTCTTCGGGCGCTTCAGGCGGACGTGTGCGTGTGGTTGGGGGTGCTGGCACCAGGTGAGTGAGGTCGGAACTTCAACCATTTGCTGACGGACGAGGTTTTCTCTCCAAGAGTTAGGGAGTCATCTGAAGCCTAGCTTTGATCGAAGATGAGGGGCAAGAAGGTCTGTTAGAGTCCCTAGTTGCGATCCGGGGTCCCGCGAGCAGGTCTGGGCAACTCTACGGAAAGCACTTGTAGGACCCTACTTGTTGTGGAACGTATCGGGGTTCGCGAAGCACAGGTACTATTCAAGGTCCTTGGGAAATACAAATTTGCGATCAGGATTGAAAGGGTAAGTCTTCTCGCCCAAAATCTTACTGGAGAAGAATAGAGCTAATTGGAAAAGATCTTAAGGGTTTACGCCCGGAGCGCAGTGTAATGGCCCGTGCGTAGCTTGTGTAACCCCCTGTATAAATAGCCTTATTCAGGGGAAAGAAGAACCCTTCTCTCCTCAGCAATTAGCTTCTGTATCAATTGAATCACCAGCGAGTATTCAGCGAGCCTCCAGCTATTCTATCGTGTTCTATTCACCTCAGCGTGCTAGTGATCATTACATTCTAATTGCTTTCTCTTATCGTTGGCCTGAATAGTTCACGATGGTTCAAAGCGGCGAATCCTCGACGACTGGCAGCAGACGCAGCAATCGAACGAATACTGCTAGAAGCCAAGAAAACGCTGGGGAAACTCCAGATAGTGGTCTTGTTGCTATGCAAAAGCAATTCCGAATCCTCAAAGAACAAAACGATCTCCTCGACCTCCTTGTTATTAAACATCGCCAGATGTTCGAAGACAACCTTTCCCTCTATCCTCCTGAGGTTGCAACAAGAGCAGCACTTCTACAAGCCCAAAGAACCAAACTCCAATTGAATCAGGCGGATGCCAACAGAAACCGCCAGCTTATAGCCCCTGAATCGCGAGCTCCCCGCCTGGAAAAGGCTAAACATATGGTTCCGTCGGAATATGAAGGGAAGAGTCAACAAGAACTCACGGAATACCTACAAGCATGCAATCGTGTTTTCGATTACGACACGGAAAGGTTTCCCAATAATGTAGTCAAAATCAAATGGGCTGCAACACTGCTTCGGAAAGAGCCGGCGAACGCCTGGGAAAGATTCAGGAAGCATACCCCGGAAGAGCTCGAGACCATGACATGGACAGATTATAAGAAGTTCTTGCAAGATCTTCAATTGCTCCCTATGTCAAGGCGGGTTGTCAACTCCGAGGCCTTCGAGAAAGCTAAACAAAGGCCAGGGCAACCTATCCTTGAATTCGTTAGCTACCTAGAGGGACTAGAAGAACACCTTGATCCTGGTATTCCGGAACATCAGCGTGATACCCTTCTCAATAAAATCCGTCCGGAGTATCGCCAGAAAATCGTTGAGAATGGATAAATGGATAAAATGCGTACCAGGGAGGATATCATTTCCGCTGTTACTCTTCAGGAAACCTATACGATAGGCAGGGGGGGTAATAAGAGACCTCGGGAACCCGAAAACAAAAGGGGAGAGTCCTCTTATCGTCCTCATAAAAAACCCGGCGAAAGACGAGACAATCGCCTGCCTAGGCGATTCGAGAAGAATAATCCAAATAAGATCCCCGTCAAGGATAACTCCAAAGGATGGGACAAGTCCAATATCCAATGCTACACGTGCAAGGAATATGGACATTACGCTAGTGAATGTTCTAAGTCAAGTACTGGAGATTCGAAGGACAAACGCCAGCGAAAGCCGTGACTTGCAGTAGCTTCCACGTTTCTACCAGGATCAGTAGTCCGGAAATTGGAAATCCAGATGAAGGTTTTGGCGGGTGGAGCGTGGAAGACGTTTACTGCTTTAATCGATAGCGGAGCAAAAGACAACTTTGTTTCAAGACTGGTAGCCAAAGAGTGTGATCTACAACTCACCGGCGAAAGGCCGAAAACATTCCAAACTCTCCCTCGCAATGAAGGTATTATTTACGATACGGCGCTTGCTCAGGTGGAGATTACAAACACACTTGGACAAACAAAGGTTGATGCACTCCGGCTAAGAGTCATCGATATGCCGGGAGTTGATCTGATTCTAGGGTAGCCTTGGCTAGAAGGAACCAATCCTCAGATCAGTTTCAAATCAAAGCAATGGAGATACCCTTACCGGTTGAAAGATTCAGATGATATTAATATAGTGAGACCTGAGAAGTTCGCGGAACTTATCAAAGAAGGAAACTCTCCCGCATACGCCATGATACCTAGTCTGCACATAACTCGCCTACCAAAAGCCGATGAACCGCTTACTGTTCCCTTGCCGTACCGAAAGCAAGAAGAGGTCTTCTCGAAAGAAAAAGGGAACGAATTGCCGCCACTGGAAGGCCGTCAACATGCCATTAAGTTGGAGCCAGGCGCGAAGCCGCCATACTCGCCTATCTATAACCTCTCCGAGAAAGAGCTGGAAATTCTTCAAAAATACCTCAGATCTTCGGAAGCTAAGGGTTGGATTCGGAAGAGCAAGAGTCCTGCAGGCGCTCCTATCCTTTTCGTTTCAAAGAAAGATGGTGGCCTTCGATTGTGTGTCAATTACCGTGCTTTAAACAAGATCACTATCAAGGACCGATACCCCTTGCCATTAATCAGCGAAACGCTGGATAAGCTTCGGGATGCTAAAGTTTTCACAAGTTTGGATTTGCAAAATGCTTACCACAGAGTCAGAATCAAGAGGGGAGACGAGTGGAAGACTGCATTCCGCACCCGGTATGGGCATTACGAGTATCAAGTTATGCCATTCGGTTTGTCAAACGCTCCGGCGACATTCCAGGCATATATCAATGATGCGTTGGCGGGACTTGTGGATGTTATTTGTGTTGTCTACCTTGACGATATTTTAGTGTATTCGTCAAACCCTTCACAACACGAGGATCATATTCGTCAGGTCCTTGAAAGGTTGCGTGAAGCGAACCTTTTCGTCAAGTTGTCAAAATGCTCCTTTAGCACCCAGAGTGTGGAGTTTCTAGGGTATGTCATCTCCCCAGACGGAGTATCGATGGAGAAGAGCCAGATAGATACCATCAAGGATTGGCCAGAGCCTGAAAACGTGAAAGACGTGCAAGTATTTATTGGCTTCGTCAACTTTTACCAGCATTTCATCGCAAACTTTTCAGCGATTGCCCGTCCATTGACAAGTCTCATGCGTGGCAAAAAGAAGGGGCAACTTGCCTCTGACTTCCAGTGGAACGATGCTGAGCAGGTAACTTTTAACGCGTTGAAAGATGCGTTTACCACAACCCCTTTCCTTATGCATTTCGATCCAAGTAAATCAAGGAAATTAGAAACAAATGCTTCTAACTTTGCTATTACAGAAATTTTGTCTCAGCCTAAAGAATGGCCGGCGAAAAACGGGGCAAAGGCCGTTTGGCATCCGATTGCATTCTTCAGTAAGAAGCTGGAGCCTGCCGAGTTGAACTATGAAATTCATGATCAAAAACTCCTTGCAATCATTAGATGCTTTATGCATTGGAAACACTATCTTGAGGGTAGCTCTGCTCCTGTTAAAGTGTTGACAAATCATAATAACCTCCGTCATTTCATGACAACGACAATGCTAAGCCGGCGACAAGCCAGATGGGCGCTAAAGCTATCTAAGTACGATTTTGTGATAATTTACAAACAAGGGAAGAACAATCCTGCAGATGAACCGTCACGAAGGCCTGATTACAAGCCGGCCCAAGACGAGATAAACATCATGCTCCCTACTTTGCAGAACAAGCTGCGAAGTGCAATTAGAAACGGGTTGATCTGCGTGCCTGGCATAGCCGACGGCACAACAGAGAGCCTCCGGCAAGTAAACGATGATACATCGTGCCGGTTGACTCGCATTTCACAACCTACCAACGGCAATGCTGCATTAGGCATGTCGATCGAGGCCATAGAAGCTACCTCTACGCCTGACCAGCGATATATGCCTATGATGCTTGATAGTTCTCAGAACTTGTTTGGAGGTCTGGACAACCTCTTGCGTGAAGCCGGCGAAGGCTTGCACGCTGGCCAGCATAATCATGAGTATGCTGTGCCACGGTTTTTCATAGCAAAGGTTATGGAAGCCGAAACGGCAACCCCTGAATCGAACTCACTCCTCTTCCTGCTCATTGAGCTACAGAAAAGGGACGCCTTAGCTGTTGAGAAGCGAGCTCGACTTCAAAAAGCCGGAGATGCAGATTGGAATATCGGTGGCGATAAGCTGCTGAGACACCAGCGAAAAGCGTACGTACCAAACGACGCTGCCGTTCGGAGTGAAATCATGAAGATTTGTCATGACGATCCAACTGCAGGTCACTTTGGTCAAGACAAGACACTGAAGCTCATCCAGCGGAAGTATTACTGGCCTAAAATGGGAAACGACGTTAAAGAGTACGTTAGAACTTGTGATATTTGTCAAAGGACAAAAGCAAGACGAACAAAAGCAGCCGGCGTAATGCAAGCGCCTAGCCAGCCAAGCAAGATGTTTGAGTCTATTACAATGGACTTCATCACAGACTTGGCACCTTGCAAAAGTACTGTCACTGGAAAAGTCACCGACAGTTTACTGGTGATTGTCGATAGATACTCCAAAGATGTGGAATACATCCCTTATCTTAAGACAATCAATGCGCCTGAATTAGCATGTCTCTTTATCGCTTATTGGTTCAAAGATCATGGACTTCCAACATCAATTATCACGGACAGAGGTTCTGTGTTTACATCAAGATTTTGGACGAAAGTATGTTTCTATCTTCGGATAACAAAAGGCCTTTCGACGGCGTTTCACCCGCAAACAGACGAACAAACAAAGCGACAGAATCAAGCTTTGGAAGCATGGTTTCGATGTTTTATTTGCTACTTGCAAGACGATTATGTTAATCTTTTACCTTTAGCAAAGTTTGCTTACATGAATGCTTACCATGAGGTTATCAAAATGACTCCAAACAAGGCCAAGTACGGCATAAATCTGGAGACTCGCCAGGGCATCGAGGACAATCCCATAAGAGGGGAGATACCGACTGCCAAAGAACGAGCAGAAGAAGTTGTCAAGAAACGTCAAAAGCTGGAGAACAGCTGGCGTAAGACCAAAGAGACCCAGGCAAAGTGGTACAACAAAAATCATCACCCTATCGAATTCAAAGTTAAGCAACAAGTGTTACTTTCAGCAAGAAACATTAAGATAGTTCGTCCTAACAAGAAGCTGGATTACCAATTCCTTGGTCCATTCAAGATCACTGAAAAGATTGGAAAACAAGCATATCGATTGGACCTACCCCTGAAGTACAGTCGATTACACAATGTGTTTCATGTTTCTCTATTGGAGCCTTACCGGCAAAGATCCGGCGAATCGCCAGAAGTGATACAACCAGATCTGGTGGACGGATAAGAACAATGGGCTGTCAAGGCTCTCCTAGATCGACGAGTTCAGAATGGCAATGAATAATTCCTTGTAAGGTGGAAGGGCTTTGGTCCTGCGCATGATTCTTGGGAACTAATAAGGAATCTGATTGAGTTGGATGAGGAAATTAAGGCTTTGAAAACCCAAAACGCCAACAAAAGGACGGCGAAGCGCCGGCGAAGGTAAAGGGGAACTCGAACAACGGGGACAAAGATCACAATACTACCGAACGATTCAACAATAACGTGTGTACCTTTCTGCTTTTTGCCTACAAGGTTTTGCAGTTTTAAAAGCACATCAAACGTCACATCTTACGCAGTAATGCCCAAAGGGAAAAGAAGTTGCATTGTTCAAAGAACTATCTATGTCCTATGTACTACCCTTCTTCGCCAACAAATCGCCAACGCTTTGATGGAGTTCATCTACTAGAAAAAGGCATGGTAATAGAAATCAAGAAAACAATAAGTGCCTCGCTAGATATTCGCTAAAGATTAGCCAGTAATAACCCCTAATAAGCACCTCCTTGCTTTAATTCAGTAGCCTCAATGGGAGAAGTAGTGCTAGATGCAGCGTGTCCAGACTTTGAAACCTCAACACCGCCCTCATCATGTACATCTTCCTGAGCAAATGCTTCGGGATGGATAAGTCAAATATCCTTCGCCGGAGATTAGCAGGCGCCTCGCTGGAGATATCAAGATTACTTACACGTCGAAGTCTTGAAAGCTGATCGATCACGGACTCAAAACTCGCGGTGATAACTGCAAACTCCTTCGTAAGGTAGCCTACCAAGATCCGATTGGTTGAGACGATTGCCGACGATATGCTGGCTCCTAGCTTCTCTTGGGATTGGACCATAGGTTTCCAGGGAAACTTCTGTGCTTTAGCATCGGAGATCTTGGTGTCATGATTGCTGCGCAACTTTTCAGCATCAAAGGCGGCTTGGGCGATATCGATATCCTTCTGGGAAGCATGACCCTCAGTGAAGCAGGCTGCGGCGGATTCCAACTCGTAGAGCAAGCGATGGAGCCTAGCTGGGACCTCGCCGGAGGTTAGCAAGGGACTAGCCAGTGAGGACAATTTTGGACTTACATCTTCACAAGATTTGCCCTTCTTTACACAATCGGTGCACTTGGAGGCGGTAGACTTTGGATCGATCGAATAGATCAAGTCAGGGAACTGAGCAACTTCGCCAGCGCATCGCAGGCACTTCTCCGGACGGACCATACTAGGGAATACAGTTGCACGAGACTGGGATCTCATTTGCGTCTTCCGTGAACCTGAGTGCAGAACTGACTAGTAGTCATGCTCTTTCTTCGACATCACCGATTTTCCCAACGAACCCTTTCCACCACTTTTGCCAGAACTTCCTTCACTATTATCCGTATTCTTGCTTCGTGGAGTGGTTTGCTGGCGCTTTGTAGGAGTTTCGTCGGCGGGGCCATTGATGGGTTTGAACTTTGGGGAAGGATGGGAGTTTGCTTCGTCTTGCATGACGCGCTTTCTCTTAGCACGAGAGTTGCGGCCGGCTAAGCGCCAGCGATGGTTAGTCAAAAGGGATGAGGCTAGCAGATCGAGGAAGGGGGCAAACTTACACATTGTGATGTTGCTTGATTCAAAGAAGGAGAAAAATGGGAGCGGGAGGGGGTTTATATATAGGTGGCGACAGAGCCTCACTATTGCTGCCTAATTCCCAAGTGGGAGAAAATTCTCTAGCAGCTGATTACCCCGCTTCACCTCTCCTGTAATTCACTGTTGCTCTAAATGGCAAAAGTTATACTTCGCCGGCGGGTTGCTGGAGTAACGCCAGCTAAGCGAATTTTTATATCCTCACTTCTAGGACAGAAGTATTCAAGAGGGGAGATATTGTAATAGCCCGTGCGTAGCTTGTGTAACCCCCTGTATAAATAGCCTTATTCAGGGGAAAGAAGAACCCTTCTCTCCTCAGCAATTAGCTTCTGTATCAATTGAATCACCAGCGAGTATTCAGCGAGCCTCCAGCTATTCTATCGTGTTCTATTCACCTCAGCGTGCTAGTGATCATTACATTTGTAATGGGCACGTGGCAATAGTCGGTAATATAAGGACGAGTTAGGCATATTCAGCTAACGCTGAATATTGTGATCTTTTGGTTCAGTTAACGTAGTTGGTGTGAGCCTAACCTCAGCTCTGTTACAGAATATTCAGCGTTACCGGTCTTCTGGCAGAGTACCTCTGAGCACGGCTGACGTGGCCTCTAAGCGAGTGAAGCTAGAGACAGGCGAGATTTCGGCGTCAGCGTGACATGTTTAAACTGCTTACGTCAGGCTGACAAGGTTTAAACCTTGGGGGTCTAACGTACCTTATCAATCCGATGCGTCGCGACAATTCTTCAGCTTTAGGCGCTCGAGGACGAGCGTGCTAAGAGGGGAGATATTGTAATGGGCACGTGGCAATAGTCGGTAATATAAGGACGAGTTAGGCATATTCAGCTAACGCTGAATATTGTGATCTTTTGGTTCAGTTAACGTAGTTGGTGTGAGCCTAACCTCAGCTCTGTTACACGCAGAGGTGCCCCAAATGGCCTCTGTGTCTCGGTCCGCTGTGTTCTTTCTTGGGGCTTCTTTCCCGAGGACCAGATCTTGTCTAAACCTGTGTGGATCGGATACTTCGCCTGCTCGTGCGGACACGGTGACTGCGACGGATGTTTCAGCTTCCAGACATCCATTTGGAGGAGTGCTCCCAACATGCTTTCTTTACTGGCCACTTCAACTCGGAGCCCTTGGTAGATGTACTTCCTAGAAGAGTCTTCTTGGGTGGCGTTGGGGGCAACCAGGACTGGGCGTAGGGGTACCAATCTTCTTCTTGGTAGGCTGGTGCATTCTTGTGTTTCTAGGGGTTCATTCTGCACTTTGTCAACTCGGAGCTCAGAAGTAATCAATGACTTCTCGGGTGGCGTTGTGGGTGCAGTTGAGCCTGGGGAGGAGACACAGAGGTGTTACTTCGATCATTGCGAAAGCGTACGATGGCATCTTCGCGCCATGTCCACTTCCGCTCATGAGACTTTGTCTCAACGGCTTGACTCTGAGCGTGTTGGTACTGATGAAGCACTTCGGTGTGGAGGTACAACACTGAGGACGCAACCTTCTCTTCGGAGTTGGTTGTCGAGGTAGATGGACTTGGCAGAACTTGACGCTGATGGGTTGTTCGGGCTGGACGCAGTCGCTGAGGCCCTGACACCGATAGGGAAGAGGCCCTTTCTGGCGGCGAGATTTCCCCTTCCTGACGCATTTGGTTGTTGATCCTTCCGACCGATCCTGGTGTCCAGCGGTGTTGGTGTTGTGGTGCTGGTGTTGTTTTGTATTGCTGCCTTCGTGGTTAACACTGGTGATTAGTACCGGTTGGCGAGCAAGATGTGCGGTTCTGGGTTACAGTTTGGTGGATATGATTGATCTTAGCTCTAGGAAACGACCTGTACAAATGGACAACATCATGGACAGTCTATTCCTTCATGGCCAGTGAAACTTTCGCTTTTTGGTTTGGTGAACTTGCTTTCCCACAGAATTATAAGCTCACTGAGCACCTCGTGAGTTCACGCCTTATCAAGAGATCTACTAACCTCTATTCAGTAATCCGGAATACATCATCATGCACACCATTTGCCACCACAATCGACTTGTACAGGGTGGCCATTGGAATCTCGGAGATTTTAAGCCTTGGGCCACACGGACTGATGATCTCGTGTGCCGATACGCTGCAGCAACGTCTCGTATCATGGTCCTATCGCCAATAAATCGACAAGAAACCCCCGAGAATGGGTACCAAACAGTCTGATTGGTGGCTTTTACCGTTCCTTGCGTTGATGTCCATACAGTGGCCCGCAATGTCGATGACAGCTGCGCCTCATTTTAGGCGGCATGGCGGCTTGCAACCTTTTTCTGACTTCATCTGTACAGTTTCATCGATTTACGGAAACTCGATACATCCTCTTCCTACATGGCACTCCTCGCAACGATAATCAGATACTCAAGACAGAGCTGTTACAAAATGAAGGAAATTACTCTTACAGCATTGGGACAAACAAGAAGCAATTCTTTGAGAAACGGGTTTTGAGGCTTACAACGCTGCAAGTCAAGGTGACCCTTTCGGGACAGCGTTCCTTCAACAAATAAGCCAAGAAGCGCGACTGAACAAACTTCATCTCATCCTTAGTCCTCAAGGTTCAAATTTCAGAATCGATAACCAAAGGTTGCTCGCCAGAAGGCAATAACTTGCCGAAAATGTCTTGGCAGCTACAGGGACAGCCGAGTACGCGGCCGTATCAACAAGAGAACCGTCTCTCAGATAACGCAATACATATAATCGAAATTCATGTGGCGAATACTCAGGCGATAACATGACAGCGCTGTTGGTGGCTAACGAAGACACGGAGAAAAGCGCCTCAAAAATACGAGGTGATTAGGTAACGAGTTACCAATTCTAGAGGCTGCTTCAATGAAACGAAGAAACGAATGCTCTCAACAAATAAATCAGGATCAGAAGAAAAATAACATGAGATGCTATAGAGCATAATCTTGATACGACAAATAGCTTAGCCCATATGAATCAGCGCCCGGAAACGAGACGAGGAGCCTAGCAATGCAAACCCCAAATGCAATGCACCAAAACGGTGGCAAGGTTACCAAAAAATGTCCAGGCATCCTCAATGAGTTGCAAGATTGAGTAAACAATGACTTAGAAGAACAATCAGGGGACGACACAGATTTCAAGATGAAGTACCACAGGGGTTAAGTTCAAGAGAGTGCTCTGCCTCACGAAGCGGGCAGGCCCCACCGAACTTGGAACGGCCGGCCTGGAAAGTGGTCTGTGGCAAACAAAATACCAGTAGAAGTCTCTGCTCATACTTTTGCGCCAGATCAGGATATCTCTCGACCTAGCTGAAGGGGAGCCGCTTCTCCTTCAACGGTACAGCAACGATATTAGGACATTGTCAAAGCCCGACTTTTGTCCTTTGTTGACTCGCGAGAAGAAATTCTAGGGGTATGATAGCTCATTGTATCAATCCTTGATGATAAGATCTTCTTTTACGAATTATTACTTGTGTTTCGACGAGTTGTCCTGGTACGGAAGCCCGTTGCCCAATTCTGCCATTCAATGACCTGGCCAAGCACCACTCAGCAGAGCAGCCGAATACTGAGCCAACTAATGCTGTTGCGTAGCAAATATATAGTGGTGGTTGAGACCTTCTCAAATATCCCTTTGTAGTCTGGACATGCTTAAGCCCTTCCTTTCCCTAGGTCTTCGATGCTTACGAAGGGGGTGTTCGAGGTGTTGTCTAGTCGAAGTCGCTTGGTCGAAGTCGATCCGTGGAGCGAGATAACAGCTGATGTTGTTAGGACTTCGTCAATGCTCTGGAATTGCCCATCCCTGTTTGAAAGATGATTAGAAGAGAAACTTACCCCTGAGATCAATTGAAGGCAATTACACTGTGGCGAAGGACACGCCGTGGAGAATCTGCAGACGGCTTTCGAAGGAGGCTGATCGTAAATGACATAGACAAGCGCTTCGCAGAGGTTCATCGTGACAGACGCTATCTATAGACCTGTAATGAAGTTTTGCACGATTTTGTCCCAGCTTTTGGGCTCATTGGCTCTGGCTCTGGGGAAAGGTGCACTAGCAAGTACCCAGAAAATTCCCGCCCCTGAAACACTTCCTCACATCACACAGCTGGACAATGGCAGGATGCTCCTTCCCATTTAAGCATTATCGCGGGTATCCTATCGCTACACTCGCGAATACGGAATCAGTCTCTTGATTACTTAACCTCTGAACAAATAGGACGGGCAATTTAGCTCTGCTGATTAGCCATTGCCACGGCTGTGGTAAAACCCAGCTGCTTTCTTGGCGTCGTATCTCATGTGCTGAGCCTGAAGGGGATATTGCCTGTTTGAGTTGTACTTTTCCTGACGGGCAAAGAGTCGGTCATCAGGATGCTCTGTTAAGTTCTTTTTGTGTGGCGGTGTCACAGGGGTCAAACAAGGACGACAACGAGGATAAAAATATTCTCATTGGCTTCCAGGAAGATTCAAATGCTGATATGTAATCAAGACTACAATGAAGAGAATCTTACTCTCAGGCGACTGGGCCAGTCTTCTCCTCCACACTTGACGCGTCTACGTGTGATGAAATTATGTATCCACACTTCTGTGTAACCATTTGCGCCTTTGCAATCCTCCAGTATCACCCGGGAATCGACACTGCGCCTCCTGTCTCCCTACAGGGGCAAATAAATAGACCACCGGCCCAGCCGGGCCACACTCTGAAAGATTTAACGACTCTCGAGTCGTTAGGCATATTTTGACAGCATGAGTCGGAGTGCTGCTCGGTTATTTCCCGACATCAGAAGGTCGGGGTCAAGTACTGTCTGCCGTAGGTGTACAGCTCGGTACGCAGTGATGTCCTAGCGACAGACAGAGCCATCATGTCCCATGGGTTCTGAGGTTGTACGAAAGTAGCCTATTCTCAATCCACGGGCGCTTCAACTGAAACCCTACTCGACCGCATACAAACAAAGTATTGTCAAGTTGGCGATTCCTTTCTAGTTCCCAAAGTGCATTTTGCGGCTTCAGCAGACTCGCAGAAGCCCAGCTCGCTGATTTCAAAGCAACGAGATTCTGCTCCGCCACACCTTTCAGCTCACTCGCCGAATCACAGTGGCATTATTATTTGCCTCTAGATCTATCTTTTACACACAATGAATGCAACTCAAAGGGTCTATGCTGGACAATATTGCAGAATCCGGGGAAGCCTTCCCCAAGCCTCGGCAATATACTTTCGGAGAAAACGTGGCGATGATATTTGGAAGCGATTTCTCCACCTAGTCCTGCTATCAGATCTTTATGCTAACCCCAGATATGCGTAGCACCCATGTATCTGGTCGTCGGAAACGTCTAGAGTGATATCGAGGTGCCCTCAAGCGACTGAGTTCTTGCCACCAACTTCGCCAGACTCGTCGCCAATACCTTCATCTGGTTCGACACTTACTGTCGCTGACAGAGCAGCAGGTGGCAGGCGGATGTATATCTACTGGTAGCAGAGTTTCGTTGGTGGAAACACATGTTTCCCTCCAGCTCGGCGTGCTCTCTTCGTCTCAGTACTGTTCTCGGAAGTTGCTTGTCGTAATAAAGCAGCCGCCGTAAATTCGCCTCGTGTGCCGATATATCCCTTTCTGGCTTCTGGAGTTAGTCTCCACTGGAGTTTGAGGTGTCGGTGTTGGAAACCTAATCAATTAGGATGGTCCAGGCTCTGGATTATAGCCATCCCTGGACATACTCACAGGCATCTGGCAGGCATTCGATAGGCATTTGGTAGGCAAGTGTCACTACTTTGTTTGCCTTCGGAAACATACAAGCAGAACACTGGCAAGCAACAACTTTGAAATCCCGTGGACTCTTGATATGATTCCACTGGTCCGACAAAGAAGGACATTCTTTCTTGAAGTTAAGAAAACCAGCTTGAGGTGCCGGTTCTGGATGCCGCAATGTTCAAATTCAGATCCAAACTAAAATTCCAAAATAGAGTTTCAGGCATGCCCGGCATTTGGTGACCCTGCAGCACATCTGAGGCGTGCATGAGGAGATAAAGATGCTGTACTGGATGCACCAAGGCTTAGAAGGCGCCTCGCGGTGCCTTTCTGTTACCAACAGAATCTTGGCAGTCATACGAAGAAGCAATTCCCCGGAACTCGGTGATAGTGCCACCAAAATCCTCCGTTCTTGGCCTTCTCAGAGTCGATGTATCAAAACATAGGTGTACTTGAAGACCGATCATCCGACAGAAGGGTCTTGGACACGGTCTACTTTCAAAAAAGAATCAAGCGTGAACATTTGACCCCTGAATAGGAACGGACCGGTGTACCGGATTTGTCGATACCAGAGCGACCCCAGTACCAGGCGAATGCACGGGGATTATTCATCCCCAGATGTCTGGTCAGTGCATGGGCTGGATATTGGCGAGCATGACGACGTCTATCAAGAATCAGTTCATACTCTACTGACCCCAGTGCGGCAAATGAGGCGTGATTGAGCGAGGCACTTACCGGATGCAGCGTGAAGGTTTCGAGCAGGATTTGTCACAATCCTCCTGGCGCCGCTTACGCTGCAGACAGGACTTGGGATGATTCGGGCATGACTTGAACTTTATTAATATGTTTCATGCAATATGCTCTTCTGCGTTGAGGGTATTTTCAGTCTTTCTGAATCACTTTGTCAGATGTATGTGTTGGTTGGTAAGATTTTAGCTAAAAGGCCGTCCACTACAGTCAGCTGCATCGAGCAGCAGCGGCAACGGCCGAGGAGACAACCATCTTGCTGGCTGCATACTGGGACACAAATTCAAATTAGCGACTCACAGCTCGCGAATCGTCGATCTCCCAGCCCAGCTGTCGCTCTATAGCAATTCGCCCACCCCGTTTTTGGGCGCCTGTATTCCTGCCACGGCCGTACAACCTTGACCCTTCCACGAATGTGCACCCGCCGCCACTGGGAGGAAATGGGGATGGATTCGGGGTCTTGGATAATGCTCTAACTCGCCACAGTGTGGATACTGTCTTGCGGGTGGTCGCGTGAAATAACCACTTCTTGTGGAGGCCATGCAAGCTGAAATAGTCTTGGATATCTTAAGGAGGCCATTTCGCAAATAAAAGTTCTGCATCGTCAAAACCTTATTGCTTCCACCATAGCAGCTTCACTGTTGCAAAAATTTATTTGTCAAAGCAGTCACTCGACCATTCCATTTTTCTGATGGTATAGCTGCAGAAAGTAGACGATGTCTCCAGTTCGAATCCCCTATCGCCCTGCCAGCGTCCTTCCAGTTGGCATCCCACCACTCAACCTATTCAGAATGTGGGCGCACTCACCGTCGACTTTACCCCACGCAATTTCTCTTGGAACAGCTTGTTTCAGAGATACTTCTCTTTCACCTTACCAACGAGAACTGGTGTGCTTACTGAATGCGCAACGCCTATGTTGTGAATACCAATGCAAACAGCACATTCAGATTGCAAGGACAACCGGGGTATCAGATGCTCAGATCGAAGCGCTCAGTGCTGGAGACATTACGTCGGATGTGTGGTCAAATCAGGAGAAGGCTTTGTTGGCATTTGTTGATGAGGTTATTGCCGGGCCGGAGGTTAGCGACTTGGTTTTCGACAATGCAAGAAGATGCTTTAGCGACCAAACGCTTGTGGAGGTCGTCACTATGCAGGTAAGCAGTATCCACATGATGGTGTGTTGGACTCACTGAAAACTTAGGGGTTCTATTACAGTCTAGCGAGAATCGCGACGGTGTTCCGGGTGGATCTTGAGCATTCTAGAGGTGAAGTTCAAAGGCCACAGGACCTAAGGAATGGTCAAGGGAGCTAAAGCGATGGAAATGTGGACCATGGGCTCTGGATTTGTCTTGCTTAGAAGACTTGATGATGCCGGCGTTCTGGTTGATGGGTATACGGGAATTGGGATCAGGCATGGGTTAAGTGCTGATATTATGGTACTCCGACTTTGGGAAAATGGTTTGTGGTAGCACGAGAATGCAAAGTCGTGGTGACTGTTTGGAATCTGAAGGTGCAGATAGTTGCTGATTGGGGTCTTGGCTGGGATTTAGGAGATGATCTTATACGGGTAGACTAATCATGATCTGCCATCAAGCCCTCTGTTTCATGAAGTTCGGTTCCCGCCTGCGATGCAGAATCCTGTGCTAGGTGTTGCTTGAGGGCCCCAGCAGTCCTCGCAGCATCATCCCGTCCCTTGTCTGCATCGACCATCAGTACAAGCGGCGCTGGCAACGCAATGAGGATCGCGAGAAAGAAAAATGCTGGTCTAATCTGGCCTGTTGCATCGACAATGACTCCAACGACGGCAGGGCCGACAGCTGAGCTCCCCTTATCTGTTATAGCGTATAATGCATAGAAAGCAGCCTCACTTCCAGGCGGAATCAATAGACCGAAGAACGACCTGCAATAGGAAGAAAGGCCTCCCATGACGAAACCATGGATGAAGCCTATACGAGATTGATTAGAATATTCATTTGGAGGATTGGGTGGAGGCACTCACCAAGGGGGTAAATCTCCCACGATTTTTGGAGTCCACCAACGCCCCAGGATTTTACAAACGGGACATAGCCCAGAAGGCCATACAGGGGTATGATTTCCATCAAGGCGATGCAAGCGACGATGGTTCTATTGGTCTTTAGTTTGAAGCGGCGGGATATGATCGGCCAAGTAAAAGCACCACATATCCCAGATGAGGTGGCGGTTATTGACAGAAGTGCAATTGCAACGGTTCCCATCTTCAGTTCTGTGCGAGCGAAGAGTATTGCGGTCCCTGATACTGTCGCAATCGCGTCGGAGAGTAGGAACCTGAAGTGGAACTGGTGAGTCTTGGCCACCCGAAACATGCAAGAAAGGGAATGCCTCATTTGACAACCAATGGGTCGGAGCGGCAGGGGAGACCAGCTTACCACGCGATTAAAAAGATGACCATCTGTCTTAGCTCCACAGCCACCTTAATGGTATTCCATACAGACCCCCAAGCAAAGGCAATGTATGCCACACATGTTCTCCAGGTATTGCTGCTCGAGATCGTTTGGAGAGGTGGACCAGGACGGTCCCGAAGCCAGATCGACGCGGGAAGGGTGAAGCCTAGCCACCAACACCCAACCATGAACAGGACTAGACGAAGAGGTATAGTTGACGACACTGATAGCTTTGACAAGCCAAAAAGCAACAGTATACTAAGAACTTGCACAAAGACAGCTGCGGCATACCCAATTCCAACTCCTTTGGAAGAAATCTTCGTGGAGAGTTTGAGAGCTGTAGAATCCGTTTGTGCAGACCAGTGTGTGTGGTTACTGTCTCCGCTCTCATCTATACCTGATGACTCCCTAAGGCGGATGCCTGGAGACGTTGGACCCGATACATCGTCAGGACGACCTCCAAGGCCGCCGTTCACATCAGGGTGGTTTGCTGCAAGAAGCGGCAAAAAGGAGTTCAAAATGACAAAGGAGGAACCGAGACATGTTACTCCGACCACAGCAAGGACAGAGCCTACGAGAAAAATTTCAGGGACAACGAATATAAAGAGGGCTGAAGAAATTCCACCTGCCACTCCGAAGCCAACGAGGAACTTCTTCCGGTAACGCCCTGACGACAGTGAGAAGTGGCTTCCGGTGAGCAAGGACAACTAACCATGGTCTGCAACAGCGCTGAAAGATACGAGTGCCAGAGCCTGAACAAAGACAGCTAGAGAGAACGTGTACAGTGCAAATGACGCGGTGGTCATGTTCCCGAGGGCAGGTATCACACATTGTTGATTGGTGTCTGTCTCAGTCTCGGATACAGCGGCCCTGACGAGCAATCCAGCCACAGAAGCCGCTCGATTCCCGCTGTTCGGTTTGACCACACATGGTGTAGTGTTGTCTGACCACAACACTCCCCCCTCCCTAGCTAATTGCTCCAAAGCCACCGGAAGGAAAGATCCTGCCAAGCCGTCAGATGCGAAATTTACATGGTCGCAAAGACCTTACCAACTCCACACACGGCAAATACTTCTGCGGCAAGTCCATAGGCGTAGAAGCCCTTCAGCTCCTGTGAGGTTGTGGGTGAGACATCTTCTCCATCATATCTTGGAGCTCGCCGTCTTGAAGAACCTTGTTCCATGGAGATGGCTTGGCTAGAGAAAACGAGGAAAATAAAAACACGGAGTATGTCCACGCAGCTGATAAGAGTTTACGATATGACTGTATCGTCCTTCGTGTAAGAAATCTCGAGAAAGTAGCGTCAAACATTACTAAGGACTTCGGAAAGCCGGCAGTCTCTCTGCAGTTGATGACATCACTCGGATGCTCTTGAAGAGAAATTGAAGCTTTCAGCTTTGCATACAAATCAATCGAAGTGACATCGAGCTTCAAATTGAAGCTCCTTGTGGGAATATAAGAGCGTGTTCTGGTAAGCCCGTGATGCAGGTACCTGGAGGTTTTGTGTGGTACGAAAGACGCCACAGACGGGAGAGCGACAAGGCGGCACATGCCGGCAGAATCGCTCAGAGAGGGTAAGCGACATCTACTTCAGCCTCGGGAACTTCTTAATCGCAACTTCATTCCTTCCACACCACAGCACACAATGGCGTCAACTGCGTATTGAGCTTTATTGAGAACACGGGCTAATTATATTGCGTCTGACGACCTTATGGATCCATACGGAAGATACTTTGCATTCCTGGGAGCCGGATCAACGCCTCACGAAGTATTCTCGAAATTCAGGACAAGGGAGCAGTCAATGGATGACCTACGAGCGAACGGGAACCCGGCACAAATGGTAGGGGGACATCATACAGACTTTCAGTACGGGAAGGATGCGTAAATGGCTGGCATATCATCTTGTGGCCGCACGCCTGTAAGATTCTGTCGTGGCTACGCGGGACGAGTTCCGTTCAAACAAACACCTGAGTATACGAGATACTCAATGTCCAGGCTCGTTATACCCGCATACAGTCCGGCTGAGCTCGCACAATGTGGACTTGTGGCTTGCCCAGACCGTACTCGTACTCCAGGAGAGGTTGCTGAACCTTTCTCCTCTTTGGGACATACCTGAGCAGCTGTTGTTGATTTGGCACACAACAGATTCAACAAAATTCCGGACTTGCTGACTAAGTAAGCCTTGAGTAGCGGAGACTGCCACGATCTCGGAGAAATAGGCTACGTTGATGCTGGACTGCAGCAAATGTATTCGATAAGGCTATGGATACGATACAAGATGTCGATACTCCAACGCCATCGAAGCTTGCAGGACGCGTCATTTCTTTCGCCTTGGCAGTTTTCGTAACCTCATTTCGGCTGTACTGCTGAGTAACGAAGATGGTGACTGCTTAGGGAAGGTAACTCCGGTGATACACCGAGAACGGACTTTATTATTCGAATTGCCTCATATTTTATATGGGGAGTCGGCAGCATTGTCCGCTCGTCTGGTTGAGAAATGATAGGGCCGAGCTCTTTCTTTCACCGGCAGCATGAATGCGCTGGTCGATGCTGCGATCAGCGCTTCAATGGTCCATATGGCCAGGAACCGGGAAAAAGGTGGCCATTGACGAGATGCCCAGACCGCATGCCCTTGAAAGAAGGTAATTGGAAGGGCTTGTGACATATAGTTTGGGCTTGTGAAACCTACTCTGGATTCACAGAGCTCCTGCCTCGCCCGAGCCTTGCGCCCCCAGCGAAAGCCAATCTGCTCGGAAAGGTCTACTGTTTCTACCATGCAAGCCCGGACTTCCCCCATGGTTGGTGCTGAGAAGTTGCCTCACAATCATCCAAATTTGGAAACCAAACCTGACCGAGACGTTGCCAAGGGCTTTAAGGTCGTCCATAGTTGTCAAAAGCGAGTGGGAACTTCGCCAGATGCATACGCTGTTAAGTAACTAGCCTTTGGGTTCTCTCCATTGACCAATTTAGGCTGGCGTCCATACAATGAAGCGAAGAACACCGCCTTCTTCGATAGTTCCTTGTCATTCAAGTTCATTTGGAATCCGATCTCTTTTCCCTGCATGTACAAGCCTTCCTTCCCCATTGACGTTACTTCGTCTCCTACAGTTCTTCCTGTCCGCTCATCGCCTCAGCCGCCACTGCCTTCCTCTTCCCACTCTTCGTCTTCACAAAATGAAACTTCTCCTGTCTTCCCCAAACCCACTCCCACCCCTTCTCACCACTAACCCAATACACGTCCTCCTCTTGATAAAACATCATTGTCGCATTCCTTTCCGGCACAAAATGCTCCACGCTCAACTCAATACTATAATACGTCCTATTCAACAACGGCAAATCACCCAGAACCGGAACCCCATCCTGCAAATTCGTCATACCGATCAAAGTTCCGGCTGAGTGTCCCCAGTCACCGATAGGATGGCAGTATATCTTGCCTTCGAAGCCTTCGCTGTGCATTTGGTCGAGACTGGCGCGAAGGATGTCGTTACCTGATGTGCCGACTTTCATGTTTGAGATGACGATGTCTTGGAGGCGGTTGGCTTTGGCGAGACCGGCTTTGAGGCCGGAGGGGATGGAGGACTCGTCTTCGTCGGGGTAGAGGACGTAGGCGAGATGTTGGGTGTCTGTGTTGAGACCGAGAGCTGTTACGCCGAAGTCGACGTGGAGCACTGTACTTGTTAGCGTTTCTTGAACGGGGAAAGAATGATGTAAGGTGCTGGAGAGTGTGAGGTGGGAAGGTTACATACTGTCGCCATATTGGATGATATCCCGTTTCCTGCTCACGAGAGGCTCTTGGAGCGCATCGGGAGGGCCGAAGATCGGCTCGACACCAACGATATTCACATCAGGCTGGAACCAAGTGGTGTAATTCTGCTCCTGGATCTTTGATCGCAACCACCATTCGACATCCTATCGGGACACAGTCAGCATTCCATCACACCCGAATTACACCCGTTCCGCTTTCTCAAAATAGCCGAACCACCCGAAATCACCAAGTCAAAGAAAACATACCTCCGTACTCGACACTCCCGGCTCAATAACCCTCTCACTAAACGCCTCCGTTATCATCGCCCAAGCAGTCTCCTGCAATCTGCGATACCACTCCAACCTCCCCTTAACCATCGTCCCAATATACTCCACTGCCACCATCGGCCTCTCCACAAACCTGTCTGTCCATTTTCTATCTAGATTTTGATACAACCCACGGAGTTCGCCAACATGCAGACCGCTGCTGAACGCGATGTTCGGGTGCGTGTTGATTGCGATGCTTTTAGGGTTTTGAGAAGAGAGGACGTGGGTGATGGATGTGTAGACTTCGGGCGTGTTGTCGATCCTAGTGGGGTCAATGTGATGTTTGGAAGAATAGTGACACCAGCAAAGTAGCGATGGCAAAGAAAGCGAGGCATAATCAGAGCACTCAGACTAGTGTAGCGAGACTGATCTCAAGGGGCCCAAGAGAAGAGTGATTTGGGAACATACCATGTATATGCAGACGGTGTTCCTTCTTTGGGATTTGCGATGTAGAGACTTATGGTGCGGCGGCGAGCGGAGAATTGCGTTGCGGATTTGAGGGACCAGAAGGCTGTGTCTTCGGCGTATTCGCGTTGGGTTATCTATCAAGATTATCCATCAGTAGGTATCTGTCGTCTTTTCATTGTGAGGAAATGTCGGGCAATGGAGAGATAGATCCATGCAAGTCTCACTCAAATGTTCGTACATCATTGTGTGGACCAACCAAAAAAAAAAAAAAAAAAAAAAAAGTGAAATAGAGAGTATTGAAGAGTACGACACCAAATGTGACACATCCTACTTCACTTCACACTTTACCAACCAACCCAGCCAGATACATATCTTATCTCATC
>Ga0207886_10113_pt1 | contig 86096 bp, 108 predicted proteins | sample LinPmetageLP35_FD_184048 | JGI IMG/M metagenome (GOLD analysis project Ga0207886, IMG submission 184048) | Marine viral communities from the Pacific Ocean - LP-35 (SPAdes) | ecosystem: Environmental > Aquatic > Marine > Oceanic | place: Pacific Ocean | collected 2009-08-31 | reverse complement strand
TTCAGATTCTACAGTTTCATGTATAGAAGTTGACGCAATATAGAGTTATTAAGTCTTAAATAGGAAGTGTTGAGATTAAGCGAGGTGGCCGGAATGGGGGGGTGGCCGGAATGGTGGGGTGGGACGTAATGGAATAGTTTTTTAGTACTTAAGACGTATCGCACCTGTATAATGTCTTTATGGAGGCAAAAGGGGTACCAAATAAGTTACACTTGGAAGGCCTAAGACTTTGGAATAACGATATCTTGCTGTCCGAGAACCTATTCACTACGTAAGGTGATTCTTATTGGGGTTCGAGTCCCCTCCCGCGGCTGCAGGTGCATCGAATCTCCCTCCGAATTAGTTATTCAATATGGGCTAAGAAAGAAATGAGCCTCTTTTAAGAGTTCCGTGTATATAATCAAGAATTGAATGTTAACGCTATTAAATCTCAATCCAAGAACCCCAAAGGTGTCTGGGCGTCCACTTCTCGCTTACGGCTCACCAAGTGCACGGCTTACGCCCCCAACAGCCCCCCAGAAAACCTCAAAGCGCACAGAGTACCGCAGAGCACGGATCGTAAAGCGCAAAAAGCAAAAGACACTATCCGGGGAACTGAAGCCGTCCGGAAGATCGCCGCTTGTGAACAGCCGAGACAAGGAGAACCTTGGTAAGATGGATGAGATGGACAGATGGGGAAGATAGAAGCGAGATCTAGACGGTTATTTGGATCTGATATCGATGCAGGAGCCGGAGATGAAGAAAATCTGGATCGTAAGGGGTTGGGTTAGGTTGCTAGCGTTTTATGAGAGATGGTTGAGTGGTAAAGAATAGGGTAGGTGTGTTAGTGTGGAAGTATTTACTGGCCGAACAGCTGGTTATTAGAATTGTCCTCTTGTCTTTACTTGTGTATATATTTACATTTCTAGTATCTGTGATGTGCATTTCTGCTTTGAAATGGTTAGAGAAAAACCTGCAGCCATGTTTGCCATTCCCTTCCTCTTCGATAAACACTGATCTCTACCTCCCTCTCTCATCCCACCTCCCTCCATTACTCACTCAGGCCGAGCCGCCCACACACACACCCACCCCCTAGCACTCAACGGACCAACCCCCCAAACTAGGAAACACCCAATCTTTCCGCCGGTCGGTGCGGGCCTATCCCTGTCCCTACATGAAAATCTGCCCGTGCGTGTCTCTCTCGCGTGCAAACCCTCGCTTCTCACTGGACCGCACTCGCGATGTCATGCAGCTTTGGAGCATCCTCGTCTTTTTGAGAGCTGCTGAGTGGATGGAAGGGGAAGGGTTTCGCGGGAGAGGAATGACTTGCTTCCGGGCCGGGAGGGTAGGAGGGTTTTTGGAGGGGCGAATAGGAGGGAGGAAGGCTAGATGGGGGAGGTGGTGAAGAGGGAGGGGGGATCCGGGATTTTGGGTGGATATTGGTGGGCGGGATTTGAACGAGAGGTCTTGAGTCTTGGGTTGAGGCTCGATTGATTGACTCTAGGCTCTATGGTTTGGAGATGAGAGAGGGATATCGGTTCGTGAAGCAGCAGAATCTTTGAAAACAAGGTTCTCATATCGTGACTGAGCTAGCTTGCAGGTATTTTCCCCTCAATCTTTAACGTTCAAATAACAAGCAACAGGAAGAACACAAATCTATAGCGGCTAGAAGACATAATCGAGGCGTTGAGTGAACTTTTCCGGGGCTTGTTAGACAGGCGGCACAATTCGGTACCTGGCTACCTAATGTCCAGACCAAAAGAAAAGTTACGGGACAAGTACCGTCCCGTACCACTCAGCAAATCTAGGTGATTATCTACCTAGTAGGCCCAAGTATCTAGTATCTAGCCCAAATTCATCCTCCAAATTGAAATCGAAATAGCTCTCACCTCAGAATATTACAGCATGCAACAGAAAATCCCCCCAGAAAGAAAATCTCGAAAGTAAGGCAATGATGATATGTACCACGCTTAAACGGCATTGCCGCATTATAGGTACAAGAGGACGAAGTCACAAAGTCCGGACGGCATCGCCGCATCACAGCACTCAGTCGGACCAAATCACAAAGCTAGCTGAAGGATGAGATGACAGACGCTGTAAAGCGTTACAGTGCGCCGTGTACGGAACAGACCGAGAGTACAAAATGAGGGGCTTCCAAACAGGCAGCAAAATAAAAACACAGAGAGGATACGAACGCAGCAGACGGATAGGCAGGTTGGGTATGCATGGGATTGGAGGTATGTATGCTGCTACCCACCGCGGTGACCTGTGATAATGCGGAGACCCGCGATGGGCATGATCGTGATCGTGGTTGTGGTTAGGTTTAGGGTTGTTTGCGTGGGTGCCTTGATGGATGTCGTGCTAGGATAAGGTAGGTTGATGGAGTGAGGAGAACATTTCCACAGCGTTACAGTATGTTTATGGGGGGAAAATAGAGCGCTGTAAATGGTAGGTAAGATTTACAGAAGCTGGTCAATTTAGATCGTCTCAAGCGAAGTATGGCTCTTTCGTTCTACACTGTCTCGATAACCTAAGTACTGCTGAGTATAATATCTGTATTGACGTATGAAAGAAGTCCTTTGCCTCTGACCCAATATCTTCACTTCCTCAATGTACGATGGGGGTCAAACCCACCACCACCCACCATCACTCACACCCACTCACTACCAACGGCAACTTCCCCAGACTCGGCGTCCCCACGTATCATCTCCCTTCTAGCGTTGTATCGCGTTCCTCACCAGGACCTCACCAGGACCTCAGCCGTTCAAGTTTACATTTGGGGGCTCTTTCCCTCGTTCGTTCATGGAGACGTGGGGACGTGAGGACGTGCCATGTCAGACGGATGTGATGCATCGTATCACTAGGAGCGGTACCGAAGACTGAGCGAACGAGGGCTGCATATGAGGGGTTTTCTTCAGCGGGGTATCCCGTCCCACGAAAGCAGTGGGGAGGGAGGAAAGAGGAGGATTGGGGATGGGAGAGGAGAGGGGATTGGGATTGGGAGACAGACGCTGTAAGCGCCGACGAGGTTCGCATTGGAGGGGTAGGATGAGGAAGGATGGGGTTTGTTGGTGGCTTGAAAGTTGAGAATCGGTGTGTGGAGAAGGGGTTGTGATAGGATGGATTGGATTGGATTGGATGTCTAGATAGTGGAAATCTTTGAGGGGACCGGTGACTTTTATGTGTGATGTGTGTGTGTGGGATGTATATCGGATCTCCGAGTCATGTCAGGTCATGTCATGGCATATCGTGGCACACATGAGGAAAGGCTGGCTTTTAGACATTGGATAACGTGGAAAACGAAAAGCATGAAGCTCAGAGCTCCCAGCCATAGATCGGAGATCCAATATCTTGATGGCTGCTCGCAATTTTGGGAAAACTATCCCTTCATCTCGACCAGGCATTTTCCTCGCAAATCTGCCTACCCCAAATGACCTACTCTATTTCCCAACAGCAAGATCATCGTTTCCCACTCTTCCTCAAATCAAGACCCAGGTCAGCACATCCCACCCCTCCATGCAACGAACCGAGCTCCGCTCGCTCAAGTACCGAAAGGAAGATTTGCACTTGTACCTGAGCTGCCTTGCCTGGTGTTCCACTGCCTCTGCCTCTCAGAATCCTTGAATCACTCCCGCTATGCTGTGCTCGTCCACTACATCTGCACAGACTATACTACACTGCACTGCACTTTGCAATGTCCCGAAATCTCTTTATATTGATTTGATTTGATATTTGGATCTCCGCTTGTTGCCTTGAGCTTTGGGAAGCGGGATATGGCAGTAGTTGATGGCAATAGGCAGGCACTTGCTTGATGATGACTTGATGAGAAGGATATGGCAGGTACGGAATGACCTAATCGTGATACCTGGACTCAAGCACGAATTGTTCAAGAGGAGGGGAAGTAAGATCAGAGTCAAAGGAAGAAACGAATGGAGGGGATAAGAGAGGAGGTGTCTCCATTTCTTGACGGGAAGATGCAGGAAGGCGGGGCAGAACTGTCTGCATGTTGCGATCCATATGAGGCTTGGATTGGATCAGGATGCAACGGCCAGAAAGATTGACCAACAGATAGAGACCGTAGCTTGGCGAGGAGCAGAAAGCAACAAAATAGCGGAAGAATAGAATACTGGACAGATATAGACAAATTGAGACGAGACTATCGACTAACTGGCCTCATGAGAAAGATGAAGTGAGATCTGATCTGCTCAACCTCGGCCTCACAGCAGAGAGGTTTGGAGGTACTTTATGAAAGGGTCTGTATCTGGAGTAGCAAGCTTCCAAAATAGCTTCATGTCTCGATTGCAGAGGGGTGATACTTGGCTACATCGGACTATTCACCTCTTCGGACCAATTCCCCTTCCACCAAAGCCAAATGAAGTAAACCGAAGCTCAATTGACTTTCCTCCTGTAATCTTCCAGACAGCCACATGCGCGCCTGCTGGGTGCTTGCATTGCTTCCTAGGCTGAATACCGAGGCCGGCGTGTAAATATGGTGGTCGCATCGCCGATGGGAGGTGCAGCAACGGCACGCAACGCATGTTCAAGGAAGATGGAGGGAAGGGAACGGATGACAAGGGAAGGGAAAGCAAAGGGAGGGTCAGGGAAGACAGACCAAGACCAAGCCGGGAAACCAACAGCTGCAGGCAGAGCATGAGAAGCACCAACACGGCACCAAAGCTCCACGAGTCAGGGTTTAGTTCGGGCCAGGCCGTCGCCGTGGCCGTCCAGTCGACCAAGCAAAGACCCTGGATGGGATGTTGAAGATCCAGAGGAGGTGGTGGAGGTGCATTGCTCCAGTGGTGGTGTATGGCAGCATGGGCCAGTAGTAACCAGGCCAGAGTACGGACAGGCAGGCAGGCAGGCCGTGAGTGCGTTGTACACGAAAGGTCGAGCACATTACGAACGCTGCAACGCGCTGCAGTCCGGAATCCTTCCCATAATTTCCCTCTCTTCTTCTATTATTGCGGGGTTGAGTTGAATGAGGCCATCCAGAGAAGTTGTGAGGAAGTGAAAGCAGCAGTCTGTACAGAACAGACCAGACTGTCATACAGACGACCGTACCGTACCTTCAAACTTCTATCCACGATACCCTCGATATAAGATAGCTCATCTCAATTACTACCCAGTCCGGATAGTCTAATCACCTCTTCGTCCGGCTGCTGGTCTGCATTAGGGTCTTTGACTTACCTTACCAGACTTTGCCTCACTGGGCTTGTGTGTTTTGATACTCTTGTGTGACACCAGTAGACGAAAAAAAGTTGCTTGGTGTTGGGGCTCTTTTCAATTCTGCTTCTTGTCTTTTCTTAAGAGAAAAACATTTGCTGCCATTCGAATTTCGACATCCCGGACTTTCTTGAGCAAAACTGTCTGTGTATATCGCTTGATTGTTGATTTTGCTTGCTCGTCCACAGCCCAGCACAGCACAACTCCCGAGCTCCAAAATCCCGTCAGCTGCCCCCCAGCCAGACCACACCCAAACTTCAGCTCTTTGAGAAGAGAAGGGCAGGGACAAACAGAAAAGAGGGAAGGCATGTTCCAACCACAATCGACGCCATATTTCTCGTCGTATGGAGCATCGATACCGCTTCCTGACTTCGCTGCTTTCAAGCACCGTCTGGAGTTGTGGAGAGGTTAGGACCTGGACCCACGGCGTCTCGAGATCGCATCTTCAGCCCCGTGGCTACGACGGATCCATCCCCACTACTGAACTTCAACCACAACCACAAGAACAAAAGCACTATCAACAACCACGGCTCGGGCCTTCCGCTAGACTATCGCAACGATATGAGCGGCGCCAGCGATATCGAGGCCCAGGAGGCATTGGCTCGGGAATACAATGCTGCTCTGGAGGTGAGTTGGTGAGGGGGAGCTGTGATAATTGAATACCAAAGAGCGACGTACTTAAGGACTTGCCAGATAGATGAACGAAAGGAGAAGACGAAAAATACAGTAAAGACGCTGCTAATGCAAACTGCATAGATCTTAATAGTTTCTATGATAAGAATAATATAAATAAAGAGATGACTCGAGAGGAAATAAGTGAAAGCTAGATATAAGGAAGATTAGGGAAAGGAAGAATCCTATGGAAAGAGAGGGAAGAGCGATAAGTTAATAGATAAACTGTTTAAGTATATACTAAATAAGATAAATAATTATTACTAAAGTTAAAGCTAATATAATAAGATAAGACTAGTTAGAATATGCCTCTTATAATGTAGTAAGGCACGTGGTAATTAGGTGATTTGGATTTGGGTATATATATGGCTTTAGGATACATATAATTAGCTTTATCAAGCAAAGTATTATGGTTTGTAAATGTAGTATGTTTTTAAGGGATAATATTAATTGATTTCACTTGTTTATATTAATGACTTATGTAAGGAAGTACACAATTGAGGCTTTATCTTTACACATCCTTAAGGTTTGCGCTTTTATTATGATTTTGGCGATTTTAGCGATTTTGGTAATATTAGCGATTCTAATAATTCCAATGGTTTTGATATATATACACGCATTTTTTTGATTTAACAAGTTAAACTTTTAAAAACTTAATTGCCTTTACCAACTTAATTATCTTTGCTAATTTAATTGCTTTTGCTGATATAATTATTTTGATTATACTTTTGCTAACGTAAATATTAGGCAAAATGAAGCTACTATTTTGAATGTAATTGACATTAGTTGCCATTGTATTTATAATTATTCCGGGTGTAATCAATATCGGCTATTATTGCTATTATCTTCAAAAAATATAAGGCTCGGAAGATTAGGATTAAAGTAGTCGAAATGGTTATTAAATTGAGGGAAGAACGAATATAATAGGGCACGTAGTAATTAAGTGATTTGGACTTAGGTATATATATGGCTTTAAGATACGTATAACTAGCTTTACTAGGTAGAGTACTACGGTTCGCAGATGTAGTATGTTTCTAGGGGATAATATCAATCGATTTCACCCGTTTATAATATTAATATCGGTATTAGCATTCGTCAGCTTGATATTGACATTAATCTCCTTTTGCTTATCCCTTATATTAAAGCAACTTTTAATATCTGATTTATCGCTATCGAAGGATAGGGAGGAAGGAGAGTTTAGTGTTAGTTATTAGCGACGACGCATAATAAATAAATTAGTCGAAGGGGACGGCAGCGATGACAATTAAAAGCAAGGCCAAAGGTATGAAGGAAGAGCTTATTGCCTAAGTAATAGCAGCGGAGGGAAAAGAGGACCAAAGCAAGAGAAAAGTGATAATTAAGTATAAGAGGTTTATTTGGAGGAAAGGAGATAGAGAAGAGAAAAAAGGAAGACAAACAAATATAAGGATTGCCATCTTGAGAACAAATATGAGGATTGCTATCCTAAGTCACAAGAAGATGAAAGGCAGCTGTTTTTTGCTCCCCCTTATAAAAGGTATTGAAGCGAAGATGAGGGAAGCGATTCTTAAAATGATGACTTAACTCACTTGCTTTTGTTGGTGTTCTTGCAGCAGGGCAAGATCCTGAGACCATGCCGCCTTGGCCATGAGGTACGCGAGCGCTAAGGCGGCGCGAAATTTTAGCAAGTCGGCTATAAAAAGCAGCAATTAAACTCCCCGAAAATAGCAGCCAGTTTGCTGTTTGGTCATTAAATAAAGTAATAAATTAATGCATTATCAAGTATAATAACAAATTATAAAGCTAAATATGCGTTACAAAGCAATAAAACGTCGTTAATTAAAAAGTTCTCAAATATATTGCTATTGCATGTATTTGTAAAGGTAAAGAAGGTAATGTATTTATTTATAGTATATGCCGGCAAAACAAAAACTCGCTTTTTACTTTATAATTACTTACGAATTATTGCTTAAGCTTTAAAGCTTAATTAATTATAATATCGATCTTCAATTTGTTTATCACTTTCAGATTCGTTTACACAAATAATTTGATTTGCGATAAATTGTTATAACTAAAATACTTATTTAAGCTATAACTTTTGATTTTATTAAGCTGCCATCACTTTCAACTTCTTTCGTATAAATTTGATTTATTACAAAACATTGTAAATTATAGTTTTAGCAACATTTATATTATATGCATTATAAAGAAAATTTACAAGCTTATCCTGTAGCGGGGATGCAGGTACAAGCACTCGGGCCGGAATAACTTTTTTCCTTCTTTTTGCCCATAAGTAGATTAGGCGAAGTCCTATATTAAATAAAGAGCGATCGAATCTTCAAATGACGAGCATTATGTATTGTCGGTTGAATCGGGTAAAGCAAAGAGCAAGTGACACACTCTATAAGGGTAAACTTAGTGTTTGTGAAAATGTGTGTCTTTCTAAGAGGGGAGGGGGAGGTATCCGGATCTTATAAAGCCTCCGGAATACCCCTGAAACCCCTCCGAATCACCCCCGGTAAGGGGGTGGTGCCAGTGCCCGGATCCCTCCTGCCTCGTATGGCTCCTGTGGACCAACATGTATAATAATATATACTCCTTCAAGCCTTATTTACATTCATTTATATCCTTATGTTACACCTATTAGCTCTCACTTAACTTCTTCTATATAGCACAAACGACATATCCCTTTACAATCCTAATACATTTAAAGTCTCTTATCCAAAAATAACTTAATTAACTATTCCATTTCATATGTAATAATCTTTGCTAACCCTTTAAAACGCAATAAAACATGTAAATTATGATCAATCCTTTTCTTATAATAATATATCGTTTGTAATGTAATCTTATATATGTTAGCAATCGATTATAAATATAATCAATCATAAATTACTTTGAAAGCATAAAGCGCATCTTCAATTCGCGCTACGACATTATTATCTAAATGAAAAGTCATCAAAATAACTTGAAAATTATATCATTAAAAAAAGCAATTACAAACATTTAATTTAAGCTACTTACAAATTATTCTAAATTAAATTTAATGATATAACATTCAAAGGCGCATATATAGCAAATAAAGGAAGCAACCGCGTTCGCGTTTTTTGGTAAGGCTCGGTAAAATCACGTTTTCAAGCTAGTTACTAACATTGCTGTAATCAAAAGCCTGAACCCCCGCATTCAGTATCTCCACAATTTTGATTCCCCTCAAACCCTTTACAATATTTGCCAACGTTGGGAAAGCTAGCTCCAACTCCTTCCCTTCCAGATCCGTGAACTTGATTTTCGCGCTGGCTGCCTTCCATCTCTTTTCGCCTTGCTGTGAAGGCAAAGCTGGACTCGAGAAGCAGCTCAACGTCTCAGTCGTTCCCTTCTCATCACTTGACACGTTCGAAGAGCAAGTCAATACAGGAGCTTGCAGAACAGACTCAGCGTCCACCGATTCGCTTAGCCCGTCAAGACTCATCTGGCAGAACTCAGTACCTTCCCAGCCTGCACTAAGCTTGTATGATGAGGCCGATGTCTGCTCAGCCAAGGTAGCGAAGACTTTGGGGAAGTGGATCTCTTCGCGTCCTGTGATGATTGGATCTGCCATATTTTCGAACAAAACGGGTAGGAAGTCTCCCTTCGCTTCTTTGGTGTCGGCATTTCCACCTGCTCCTTCCTTCGTATGTGTTACATCGTGAATGTAGAGTCCGAAGAAAGAGTATCCTCGTGCGCCAAGCCAGGCCAAATTACCCAGTTTGGAGACAGAAAATGTAGCGGTAGCCCAACTTCCTTGACTACTTATCACAAACTCGTTGCTCGGAAGCAGCGTGTTGAGATAGCTCTTGTGCGTCTTGAAAGTCACAAAGCTAGTTCGGTAATTGTGTTTGCCAAGAGTACGTGCTCTGCCATTCAAGTCCTGCCGTGGACTTGGGGTTGGACCGAACGAAAGTGGCATCCGTTGATATGCAGCAGCCTTCCTCAGCTCTCTCAGCAAGATGCCATGTGCATTATCAAACGCATCATGGTTGAAATTCAGTTCCGTGAACTGCATGGGATTCATGACCATTCCCCCATGCTTACCGCGAGAAGTCTTGAAAGCTGATTGGCGAGTGACGTCTTGTACCAATGTAGCTCGATCGTAACGAGCTTGAATATACATCTCAAGGCGCTTGGGGATATCTTCAGTCCGAGTCCCGAACGGGAATAATGCTCCAAATGCGGCGGCATCCTCGATAGCTTGAGCTCCGCCTTGGCCTTGATGAGGAAGAAAAGCATGAGCAGCATCTCCCAAAAGAGCGATGTTTCCATGAACCCAGTTTTGTCGTCCCAACTCGTCATGGTCAAGAAGCTTCCAGAGATTGATACCTTCAGGTGCTGCTTTCGCGAGAACTGCCTTAACATCTTCTGGGTATGATCTGAAGCAATGTAACATCGTCTCTTTCGAAGCAGATTGATCCCATTCCTCTGCGCTTGCCTCGGACTCTTCGTCTGGGTGCAAAGCAACGAAATTCAAAGACGTATTCTGTTTGCAGGGGTACACGACAATCCTTCGGTCTCCGCCGTACAGAAGTCGCAGTTCTCCGTCACGCTCAGCAAAGTGTGCAGTCTTCGGATCAGATCGAATTGTTTCGATTGGAATGAGAAATCTGAAAGCACTTGATCCTGATGGCTCCGGTGGTGGCAGGTCCTTGATCAATGCTCCTCGAATTTTTGAGTGCACTCCGTCAGCTCCAATGATGAGATCTCCCGAATGTGATGTACCGTCCTCCAGTGTCAAACTTGTACTGGCGACATCAACGCTGGCAACTCGACTTCTCAGATGTAGAATTGCTGGGGTTCCTTTGCCCTCTGAAGAGGTAGCGATTGCTTTCAGGGCATTGTGCAGGTCAACGCGGTGTATTAACTGCCAAGGATATGGGAAAACTTTGGACAGCATTCGAACGTCTTTCAAGAAGACTTGCTCGCCGTTTGGTCGATACTCGGAAACCCACTCGCATTGATTCGCTCCATGATCCTCTGGGATCAAGCCCATTCTTCGCAATAGTCCATTGACGTTGCTGGGAATATGAATTGCTGCTCCTGTTTCAGAAGCGAATCGACTAGACTCGAATATCTGCAGGCTGTTAGATAGAACATCGACTGATGATGCACTACGTCTGACTGACCTCAACAGTATGTCCAGCTTGCCGTAAGAAGATAGCAGCTGACAGGCCTCCAATACCTCCGCCAGCGATCAAAACCTTCAAGGGCTTCTCCTCACCAATGTCACCATTGGTGAACTTAGTATGTGTTCCGTTCATGGCTATGACTGATCGAGGAAGAAACTATTCGGACTCTTGTGACAACGAAGCTTTTCTGCTCAGGTATATCTTTGAGAAATGTAGTAGATGTTGAATGGATCAAAATGAAGCTAGTCAAACTCGGTATTTACTTACCCCACATCCAAAAGGAACGAGCGAAGAAGACGCGCCCTGAGACAAGTTAAACACGATGATGGAAAGTCAAAATTCCGAAGTCCGAGAGGACAAAGAGAGGGGCCGGAAGCGTGGGGAATGTGAAGATATCTATTTTTCATTTATTATTACTATTGGAGTGAGAGGAACTTGAAGCCAGACCCTCAGGAGTGCCGGCCCCACACAATCACCCGCCCCCTCTCCGGAATCCAGTGCGCTTGTCCACTCCTGCCGACGCTGCCACTCCGTCTCAATCTCTATCCTAGTTCGAGGTCCATGCCAAATTCAGTCTTCCTTGGCTGACTGAATAATTCTTCAGGGCCAAGCCACACTCCTCGGCAGTCTTGGCTTCGATGGCGATGTTGACTTGGCTGCCATTCACGAAGCAAGCCTCAACAGCACCTCTGACCCACGTAAGAATTCCATCGTAATATCCGTCCACGTTGAAGACCACAACAGGCTTGTCATGAATTTTCAGTTGGTTCTAAGTGGTCATTTCCATGAGCTCTTCCGGGGTACCGTATCCCCCTGAGAGAGCAACAAAGCCGCTTCCTGGTCCACCTTCTTTGAATCGCTTAGCCATCTCCTGCTTTCTGGTGTGCATGTCTTTGACAATCATTGTCTTGCCGTAAACATTCTCATCCGGGACAGCGATCTCTCGGCCTTCGTACGTTGTCGTAGTGGTCTCGTTCGTGCGCTGCTCTTGCTGCATAAGGGGAGCTAATTGACTTGTCAGTACTGCTTGCTTCAATGTCGCGAATTTAGACGGCGACAGTAAGTCAGATATTGACTAAGAGCTCCTTATATCGCCAAATCAGAGAGGCTCAAGTCTCTCGGGCTCATGGCCAAGGACATTGCGAGGAGATATGCTCAGCACCTGGGATGATTCCTTGCACTGAATAAGGTCCTGAGAGCGACACTAAGGTGCGCGCTACTTCACCTAACAAACTAGTCGTCCATCCACCATATATGAGGCTGATATTGTGCTCATGAAAGTAGATAGCAGGCGCCTTAGCAGCTGCTAGGTGGGCCGGTGATTTTACAGGCGACATTCCACAGCTACAGACATGTTAGTTACCAGGTAACGAAGACATGTTTCTCTCTTGCACTTACAATACACAGACTGTTGCTTGAGCCGTGACGATCAATCTCCGTTCTGTTTGTTGATGTAGCTTTTGCAATGCCTTGTCTTGGAAGTATGTCGAGGTTGGTGGTGTCCCGAGATTTGTCTTGGTAAAGTCTCGAGCTCTGTGATTAGGCAATAAAGCTCTTTATCTATAAAGAAGAAACCTGCTGTAAACACTTCTAAACAAACTAGTCCGAACGAGGTCGCGTAATGTTGCCTGTTAACGTGGAGGAAGGTGAATTACCCAGGTAGGAACCGAATAGGACTATGTACGTGTGACTGTGGGATCCTGTGAATAATACTTGGATCAAAATCAAGCTTCAAGCTCCTAGGGACTGATGTCTTGAGGTAGCAGTGATATTTCGACAAGCTATGGTCCTAATTTCACATCCGCTGACTCACATCATGTTGCTCGTTGAGTGACACTGGTCGCAATTGAGGTATAAACACGGTAATCGGGTGGCTTTGCCCTACTCCTTAGCAATGATCGTCATACAGTTCTTGAATAGACAAGAAAACCCCATCAGAACAAGAGAAACAACCGCTCAGGGTCAAAGTTGGCCAGTGAGCTGGTATCTAAACACCGACGCTGCATGTCAGACGGTATTCCAGTCAGCACGCATTTCTGGTTCTCCCGACGTCAACTTCTGATACTATAAATACTCTTCGAGCAAACAATATCCATTTTGGTACAGGATTTCGCCGATATCCGCCAGCTGAAGTATGATGCCTAGTTTTCAGTGCAAACATGGTGTCTTCAGCCATCCTCAGATTTGATTTTGGGGACTGACAGCTTAACCGAAGGCCTTACAGCTACGAAACCATCCCCGAGTTGACAGCTTCGGGACATCCAGCTGCTGTGATTCGTGCGCATGTGAGATTTGCTTCAAAGTCATTGATTCGTCTGAAAATAATTTCCCTGCAGATTCCAGCCCAGCTAGTCGCCAAGCCGTGGCCAACAGACCTCTGGTGACGTTGAAAGACAAGGGCTTACAAACCCGCGATCTCCAAAGACCAGGAAACGATTCTAAGGAAACCAAGATCCTTTCGAGATTGGAACTGATCTAGAGATCGAACATAAATTCGATGCGCTGCAAGGTGTTCATGACTTTCAAAGGCCCCGATGTAACGCTGTGAAGCGGGACTCGGCAGGAGGGACCGACGGAAACGACGAGGGGAGATTCTGCGTAATTTTCAGTGACCTAAAGTCCTGTGGAACAGTTGCAAATGAATTTCTGGCAGAGACCTATCCCAATACTGCCATAATACAATTCAAAGCTTGGGTACGAAGATAGGATGACAAGGTATTTCACAGCTCAGCATACCCTCGCGTGTTCCTTTTGTCTGATAACACCAGTCGTCCGATTAACCTCAAGCAAGCCTTTCGCGAATCATAAACCAGAAACAAGCAAACACCACATCTGTTTGACTTCAGTCGTAGGTCCCCGCTAAACACGTATTCACTGCATGCTGTATGGCCCAGCTGCAGGATTTAAGGTTGTTTCCCGACCAAGGGACCATCTGCCGTAAATTGCAGTGGCAATTGGGATCCTACCCATTGTGGATTACCTCGCCCCGGGGTTCTTAGAGTCCGGAGAGCGCTACCGACGTGACCATGATGCTTGATATTAATATCGGATGGCAAGGTACTCGATGCGCGCCAATCGTGAAACACTGTGGGGAGAGCTGTGATGCATTTGAAGCGAGAAATCCAGGCACAAGCGAGAATTCAGGGATCTACGGCACGACAACACCATTCACAACAGATTGTTGCCCCTTTTCAAATCACGGCCCGTTTCTTTTTTTGAATTCGGAGTAGAAGCCAAGATGTAAATCCCCCTCTTTTCTTCATTCATCCTTTTGCCTTTACTTTATCCTTTAGGCATATTGTCTTACTCTTCTCCTTTTCCACCACTCTTTGTGTTTGTTTCAGTTCGTTTAGCTTGACGTGGATCCGCTATTTTGCTCAGAGTGCGGGGTAGACCCTAGAATGAGCTCTCCCCTAAATTATCATTGGCTTCTAGACTGTACCCTTCGATCCGGCTGGGCTTGAGATCAAGGATGCTTCATATGTGGGGGAGCGGTATTTCGTATCTAAGAACGGGAAATTGAATCTCCAGACCATGTCTAGGTGTCGTGGATTGATTGAATTTTGTATCAGACGAGCAGAATTATAACATGGGTTATAATGTATAAAGGTAGGTAGGTCTTCTTGTGTTCAGCCCATCTCGTCATCCAACGTTGTCTCAAGGCTCTTCATCGTCGTTCAGCATGTTTCATAACTTTGCTACCGTTCTTTCGCTACTGCTACCGGTTGTTTCCGCCCAAGGAGCACTCTACGCTCAATGCAAGTAACAAGGTCAAACTTAAGATAGCGAAGCTAACGATCATAGGCGGAGGCATTGGCTGGGCAGGCGCGACTTCTTGCGTCTCAGGAGCTTGCTGCACTACGAGCAATGAGTACTATTCTCAATGCCTTCCTTGTGCTGGAGGCGGTGGTGGCATCACAACAACTACCAGGGCAGCCGTGGTAACAACAACACTCATCACATCAAGGGCTGCAGCCACAAGTGCTCGTGTGTGTGCTCTCCCAACAACATACAAGTGGACATCTACAGGTGCCCTGGCTCAGCCAAAATCAGGTTGGGTCTCTCTCAAGGACTTCTCAACCACTTTCTACAATGGCCAACATCTTGTTTATGCCACAACCCACGACACAGGAACATCCTACGGCTCCATGGTCTTCGGTCTCTTCAACGACTGGTCCAACATGGCTTCCGCCAGCCAAAACGCTATGAGCTCCGGCACGGTAGCACCAACAGTCTTCTACTTCGCACCCAAGAGCATTTGGGTTCTCGCATATCAATGGGGTCCCACCACGTTCTCTTACAGGACCTCTACCAACCCCTCGAATGCCAATGGATGGGGAGCAGCACAACCACTCTTCTCTGGCACGATCTCTGGCTCCTCCACCGGTGCAATCGACCAAACAGTCATCGGCGACAGCACGAACATGTACCTCTTCTTTGCAGGCGACAATGGCAAGATCTACCGCGCCAGCATGCCCATCGGAAACTTCCCTGGCAACTTCGGTACCGCATCAACAGTGGTCATGAGCGACACCACCAACAACCTCTTCGAAGCCGTGCAAGTCTACACCCTGCAAGGCCAGAATAAGTACCTCATGATCGTGGAGGCAATCGGTTCCAATGGTCGCTACTTCCGCTCATTCACGGCGACTTCGCTCGGTGGTTCGTGGACTGCGAATGCGGCGACTGAATCGAACCCTTTTGCTGGCAAGGCGAACAGTGGTGCGACATGGACGAATGATATTTCGCACGGCGATCTGGTGAGGACGAACAATGATCAGACTTTCACCGTTGATGTCTGCAATTTGCAGTTCTTGTATCAGGGACGTACGCCGGGAAGCGAGACCTATGATAAGCTTCCGTACCGTCCTGGTGTCTTGACTCTTCAGATTTAAGCTGTGGAATAGGACGTGAAATTGCGAAGCTATTCTGGTTGGTCGATACCTGGTTGTCAGAGACTAGGCAGGATACTGTGCTGTGGTATTGGGGACGGAACCTTGGTGGTTTGTGTTCAGAATTCATGTAAATACTTTGGCGAACTTCGCACTCCGTACAAATGCATTCCCATTCCTGGACTGGATGCCGATCCATGAAGTGCAGAGCGTTAGTAATCATTGACGAATTTCTACTCATCTGAATACTGAACTACTAGCTTTCGCCCGAGACTTTGTCGTTGTTGGTAAAACGTCGCGCTTTTGACGTAAAAACTAGGAGCTAAATGTGCGTCGGATCATCATCGAGCATGAGCCTAGAAAACAGCTATCAATAGCAGATATAAGACAAGGCGTGGGCCTTACCACTTCTCATATTCAACACTTTCAGCTATTTCAAGATGCCACTCGTGCTCGTAACAGGAATTAATGGGTTCATCGGCGGTCATGTTGCCGACCAGTTCCTCGAAGCCGGCTACAACGTTCGAGGAACAGCCAGGACGATATCTAGAGCTGACACGATCAAACAATGTCTGACTGAGAAACATGGAAAGGGTAGATTGGAAGTTGTAGCTGTCCCGGCAATTGCAATCGACGGGGCATTTGAAGAAGCCGTGAAAGGTATGTCTTCCAACCATGTACCAGACATACATATTCATCCAAATCTTACAGGAGTATCTGCCGTAGCACACGTAGCATCAAACGTGTCCTTCGACGAAGACGCCTCAAAAGTAATTCCGCACGCTATATCTGCAACAGCTAGCATCCTCAACTCCTGTCTTGCCCAACCATCAGTCAAAAGCTTCGTTCTCACCTCCTCCTCAACCGCCTGCCAAGGTCCGAAACCCAACGTCCCAGGAAGCATCGACGCCAACACCTGGAACGAAGAAGATATCAAAGATGCCTGGGCTCCTCGGTCTGCTAGGAAGGAGCGCGAGTTGTCGCATGGATGGGTGGTGTATGGTGCTAGTAAGACAGAAGCTGAGAAGGCGCTGTGGAATTTCAGGGATGAGAAGAAGCCGCATTTTACGGTTAATGCTGTGCTTCCAGGTACTAACTTCGGACCGGTATTTTCGAAGGAAGAGGCTTCTTCTACGGGGGCGTTTGTTAAGATGATATGTGAGGGGAAGATGGAAGCGCTGAAGGACGTGCTGCCGCGTTCGTTGGAGCACTTTGATAAAGTTGAGAGTGTACGCTGACCAAGCGCAGAATACTATGTTGATGTGCAGGATGCCGCAAGGTTGCATGTTGCAGCTGTCAAGTTCTCGGATGTGGCTGACCAGAGGATCTTTGCACAGGCCAAGCCGTATAACTGGAATGAAGTGCTCGGTATTCTCAGAGAATTGCGTCCTGAGCAGAATTTTCCAGCTGGAATTCCGGATCTGGGGAATGACCTGACCAAGGTGGATAATGCTGGAGCTGAGGCGCTCTTGATTAGGATGGGAAGACCTGGCTTCATTGGACTGAGAGAGACGTTGGAGCAATCACTTACTAGCTTCTTGTATTAGATGGCAATAACCGAGAAGTTCCGCATCAAACAGAGATCATGGTAAATGGACGCGCTGATCCTTTGGGGACGTCATTCATTTATCGACCTGTAGATGGCACCTCCTCAACTACTCCTGAACGATCTATATCTGCGCACCAGTTGATAGGTCAGCGCTAAAGTCGCAAGCAGTCGAAAGCTGGCAGCGATCCAAATCCCCCTTCTCGCCATATCATAATAACCTTCTAGCATAACTCCCACAGCGTACGACCGAGTCTGATTCGTCCCCTTACTCGATGATTTCATTCCATTGCTCAGCCCACCAATAAACCACGGATTGTCCCCAGTAGCCACTGCCTCTGTTTCGCTGTCCATGGCAGTCTGATTTCCAATACTGGTGTTCTGTAGACGTTGTCTGTTTCTCATCTTCAGCGGTCCCGTCAAGACGTTGATTATCCATCGAACATCTATGGACGTGAAAGTGGGATATGACCAAAGTCTTACGGCATTATGTGGCGGCATCTGATCGAGAAAATCGGCGAGCATGCCTAGAGTCAATCCCCACAAGAGCAATGGTCTTGCTTTGTCCGCGGATCCTGCATGATCTCCAAGATACCACTTGTAGAGCTTACTTCCTACTGAAGTCTTGGACGCTGCCCCGCCGTGTGTATGCTCGGGAGGGAAGAATTCAGCCGTGGAGCTACAATACAGCGATTCTGAAGGGACCAGTCTTATGGCTGAGAACCGCATCTTTCCTAGTATCGACCTTATGATAGACTTCGTCACTACCCCGCCGCGACGTGCAAATCGGTCTGACACATCTACGTATTCATATGTCCGCGACGAAGGTGACAGCAGGATTCGAAGAGGCACCCAGTGTGTTGAGGCTACTTCGGTAGGTTGTAATTTGAAGGGCGGCAGCTCTGGCTCAGTCCAGAGGAAGACAAACGGGCAAAGTACCATTATACTTTTCGGGAATATCAGCAACGATCATGAGCGGGAGTGGGAGCTTGCTTACGGTACCTTGCCCCAGGAAGTGCTGACTACCCTCTCGGGAAGATTGCCTAGAAATAAGGCATGGGGAGATGTGAGATCGAATCCAATCTCCTCAGAAGTCTCCCTTATTGCCACAGCCTTGTCGTCTTCGTCTTCCGGGTCTCTCTTTCCGCCAGGGAGAGCTACATGACTGGTCCAGCGGTCTCCAACTCGTGCGGCTCTCTTGATGAATACAGCTTCAGGATCGCCATTTTGGACCCAATCCTGAGCAAAGAAGCGATCTAGAGCTTCATGCGTAGTGGGTTTCTCATCTTCCGTTCCTTCTTCCGAGCGAGGCTCTGGCCAGTGATTATACTGCGGCCGTACTCGTAATATCAGGGCGACACTGGCTCTCTTTTTGCAGCCTTCCGGATTGCTGACGTATGGATATGGATTTTCGATGAGGCCGTTCAGGGTTTCTTGGAAAGCCCCGATCAGGTTTTGTGGTTTGGTATCTGCTGCTTCTTCCGGCATGTTGATACGGAGTTGATTGCTGCTCCTAAGGGTGGATGCATTTGTTGAGGATGGACCTCGGCACAGGAGATGCTGCACTCCACAAGGCTCACAAGGCTGTCATCATGAACCGCAACGATGTCTCACAGTCACGGTGGTAAATCACAGTGGCTTTTTTTCTATAAAGCCATGGGATAAAGCCATGGGACGGATGCTTTAGCCAGTACTTACGTGAATAACATGTCTGGATCCTCGCGGACCGACGTGATGCCAACAGACCGACCAGGAGTTGCTTCGTTGCTTTCATGAGAATCGATACGCGACTCTGGTTTGTCGTTTCCGTTCACAGCTGGATAACTTCTAAGTTCTTGAGCCTCATCATACTTTTCTATTACAGTTGTGTTGACGCGCCAGTTGGCCGGCTTCTAGTATGGGGGTTTGGCATAAAATTCGCGACGTCATGACTGGAAGCAAGCGTCAACGACCTACAGAACGCAAGTGCCTCTAAATCCATATATCTATTCCTACATCTCTTCGTCTGATCAAAATCTGGCAAGCATGCTTAGAACATTTTCAAGAACCAAAATTTCACAGTCTGCATTCCAGAGCAACTTCGTTCGCTCAACCCTACCAATTCGAAGTATGGCGACCGGAGCCGCAAACAACGAGGATCTGAAAGCTAACAAGCTTTTTGATGTCTCAAATTTCTCTGCAGTTGTCACTGGTGGGGGCACAGGTATTGGGCTCATGATCACGCAGACTTTGGTGGCCAATGGTGCAAAAGTTTACATCACTGGTCGTCGTGAGGAGGCTTTGAACACTGTAGCGGAGAAATACAATACTGGACCAGGAAAGATCATTCCGTATGTTTTTGGAATTTTAACTGCTTAGATCATTGTATGTTGATGTATTTTCAGTCTTCCTGGAGATATCACCAAGAAAGATGAGATCATGAAACTGGTCAAGGAAGTAGAGTCCAAGGAGCCTAAAGGAATCCATCTTCTGGTCAACAATGCTGGCATTGCACGAGACGACAACACCAAATATTCGAATGGCAGACCAGATTTCAAGGTAGGCAGGTCCCACCCTTTCAAAATCCTGATGTCCCAAATCTGATAGATACAGTCCGCTCAATCTATCTCCGACCACCTCATGAAATCCGACCCCCAAGCCTGGGCCGATACATTCTCCACCAATGTAACATCGCAATTCTTCGTAGCTGCAGCATTCCTACCCCTCCTCTCAAAATCCCTCGAGAGCACTCCAGGATTTTCTCCTAGCATTGTGAACATCACCAGTATTTCCGGCGTCATGAAAGGAAGCAGCAACGGGCAATTCGCTTACGCTTCGTCTAAGGCCGCGTTCTTGCATTTGACGAGGATGATGGCTACGACGTTCGTTGAAGCCAAGGTCAGGGTCAATTCGATTGCGCCGGGTGTTTTCCCTTCAGAGATGACGGCGGGTGACAGTAACGAGCATCAGAAGAGTAAGTTGGACAGCGAGGCGAGTAATCCGGCTGGAAGGTATGGTCATGATACGGACATGGGGGCTTGTATCTTGTTCCTTGCTGGTCCGGGTGGTGTGTTCATGAATGGACAGGTTGTGTATCCCGATGGAGGTGAGCCGTTACGTGGTCTGAGTTCCGAGTGCTTTGCTGACTGGTTTAGGGAATATTTTGGTGTCGCCAGCGTGTACTTAGACAATATTAGAAACGATTTTGACAGCAAAATTGAAAGACCTCGAGAAAGGTTTTCACACAGAAGTCACTGTATCAGCCTTGTTGATAGCGAGAGACGAACGCAGTCCATTTCTTTCCAGTTTCCGTAGAGACGATACAAGCACACAAAAGAAGTAGCAGCAAGACTCTGACAGACTCACTCATAACGCCACACTCCTAACCCCGTCCCAAAACCACCGGAAAGCCAGACAGACAGACCTCCACCACACCTCCTCAGAACTGATGATACGTAGCGACTGGTGCTCGACCGATGGCGTCCCGTCCAGCCACAAACAGGATGTATAACGGCTCCGGCTCCTTGGCCACTTCCACCGCCGCCCTGCCCCACGACGGCAAGAATGGTACCACTGCAACAGTCGAGAAGAGTGCCATCAAGCCGAAATAGCCGTAGTCTTGGCAGAATGTCCGCCAGGCCTCCCAAGGTACTACGAGAGTCCAATTAGCGATCAGTCTGAGAATGGCGACAAAGATGGAGATGGTGGTGGCGAGGGTGGTGATGATGGAGGAGAGGATGGAGAAGAGGGGAGAGAGGAGGTAGGTTGCGGTATTGTAGGCGACCTCGAGGCGACCTATCTGAAGCTTTAGTATTATACAATCAAAAGTATCAGGGTCATTTCGAGACATTGGAATCAATGCCAGGACACAATTCTTGGATCGATCGGGTCCTGAGAATGTCAAAGTTCCAGGGCGAGAGTACTGACCTGGGCTATAGATTTCCTCTGGCCGTTCGAAAGGGTCGGATCTGGTAGGCGGATCATAGAAGGGGGCTTGTTCGAGCCAGTAGGGGCTCGGATTCTCGACTGTCCATTTCGGCTTATATGGTCTGCGCGGAGGAGGTTGGGGCGGCTATTTGACACTTCAGCAATAGTACATTCTACAAGTCTCGGGATCAATTTGGAAAATTAGGATCGCTCAAACCCAAGACGAGGTCTTAGGATCGGATACTAGAATACAGAGCTTAAGGGCAAAAATAACCGACCTGGTGGAGAGACGATGTGAAGGGATGGTGCGGATTGTAAGTACGTTCCCAGTCCATCGGGTCGGCGACTTCTGAAGCTTGAGTTTGGCGTGATTCCCGGAAGTCTTGACGATGGTACTGTTGAATAGGCTGGTGAAGTCGGAGATATTGGCCGTGTTTTCGCTAGACGTAATGGGCTTCAGAACTGCTGTAAAGGTCATAAACTCCCAGACAACCGAAGGAGGCCACGAAATTATTTAGAAGAGGTTTCTTGTGATGAGACTATGAGTCCACTGAATACATCAGTCAGGTCATTCCAGTAGTTCGCCATTGTGAGCCTGAGAGGGAGAAAGTCTGGGAATGTTGTGTTTGCTGATTCTGATTCAAGTATTTAAAAGTTGAATTGCTCCGACGCTGTTTCGTGCAGAGAAGAAAGAAAGAGATACTCTATCTTGTAGGAATCATCTCGGTGGGCTTATGCAGCTACACCTCGCTTCCGCCATGAAAGACAATAGGAGGCTGTCAACAATGGCAAAAGTGAATCTCAATACTAACCGAGACCCACTGAAACCCGTCCCGTCAATTGCATCGACAATGCCAACGGAATAGTGGCACACCTGTGTCTTATTGTACTTCTTGTCTCTACTCAAGAGTGATCAGAGTCTAGTATGCATGTCTCGTGATTGGACATTGTTGTTGTGCTCGATTAGGTGGTGATGCCTAAACAGGCCGTCATGTGATGCTTGGACGTCGCGTTGGTGGACTCTTATCTACATTTTGGCCGAGGAATGAGTCATAGAACGTCCTGTAAAAATGCATCGTGTCCACTTTTGCCTTTGATGTGGCGCTTGTACGGGCGAACCTGATCCCAAACAGTAGGTAGGTAGGATGGCTGTAAATATATTTGCCGTGACTTGACCTCAGAATAACCGAACCCGATTGCCTAGGTATCCACGCCGTCAACGGTGAATTGAAGCCAGACAGCAAGTTGGGCATCGTCATGCTAATTTCTGGGATTCAGACCTTGGCCAAACTCTTCATGATGTATATGAAGAGGAAAAGAAACGATGCGGGTTACAAGAAAACAAAATCTACAACAGAGACAATCAGACTATCCTACCGATGCATGCAAATCACAGCAAAAACCTCAAATGAGAGCGCAAATTTGGTGGTGGCACAAGAACGGTTGCATTATACATACTCGCCAATCATCTAAGGACGAGGGAATCAATACACAAGGAAACGCACGGAATGGCAGAGACCGCTTAAATACCAAGAGAGAATTCAACTCCCACGTCAATGTCACGAGCTGTCTCTTGTTAGTGATCATCTTGGATGAGGAGATTAGAGACTTACCCATCTTAACAACCTTCGAAAACTGTACAGCCTTCTCGGCGGCATTTTGTAGGTCATCGATGGAGAAGATCTTGAGACCAGCATCGTTGATCAACTTCTGTGCAGCCTCCATGTTTGTTCCCTGCAATCTGGCGATAATGGGGATGCTGAGGTTCATGCTCTCAACAACACTGATGAGACCCTGAGCAATAGCATCGCATCTGACGATACCTCCGAAAATGTTGACGAAGATAGCAGTAACCTTAGGGTCACTGGTAATGAGAGTGAAAGCCTCACGAATGGCTTGTGGAGTAGCTCCACCTCCGACATCGAGGAAGTTGGCTGGCTCTCCTCCGTTCAACTTGATAATATCCATGGTAGCCATGGCAAGACCGGCACCGTTGACAAGGCATCCAATATCACCTCCCAACTTGATGAAGTTCAAGCCACTCTCAGCAGCCTTGACCTCATCGGCATCCTCTTGAGTAGTATCGCGCCACGAGAAGATCTCCTTTTGACGGAACTCTGCGTTGTCATCGAATCCAAGCTTGGCATCCATTGCTAGAACCTTGTGGTCGGAAGTCTCCGAGAGAGGGTTGATCTCGATTTGGGTGGCATCCTTCTCCATGAAGATCTTGTAGAGCTTCTGAATGGTGTCCTTGGCGTCCTCGATACATTGCTCGCTGAAACCGAGATCAGTCGAAATCTTGCGGGCAATGTCGTCGGTAACACCCTTGTGGATGTCGATGTACGTAGTGGTAATGGCACTCGGGTTCTCCTTGGCAACAGTCTCGATATCCATACCTCCCTGCGATGAGGACACGATAACTGGCCCCTGGGATCCACGGTCCATCAAAATTGCCAGGTAGAACTCGCGACGGGCGAATTTACGCTCGCAGATGTAGACAGAGTTGCAGAGACGTCCTTGGGCACCTGTTTGCTTTGTGACCAGCTTGTGGCCGATCATTTGGTCTGCGAACATCTTGGCCTCCGTTGGAGAGTAGATAACGCGAACACCTCCTTTCAATCCATTGTCGAATGTGCCCTTTCCTCGTCCACCAGCAAGGACTTGTGCCTTGATAACCATATCATCTCCGCCGATCTTCTTCGCGATGGCTTCGGCTTCGGCAGCAGTTGTTGCAACGGAGCCTTGGGGAACACCAATACCATACTGTATTTCATAAGCTTCTTATCCAGCCCATGAGCATCGATTCGCATACCTGTCTCAAGAGATCCGCAGAAAGGTACTCGTGTATGCTCAAAGCTCGCTTTTGTTGTGCAACACCAGCTAATCGCGACGGCGAGTAGACCTGATAGCTGTTAGCATCTGGCTGGGTCGAAACGATGTTTTTTTTGAGTTGGAGATCACTTACCTTGCTTGGCTTAAAGGCAGCCGCAAAGGGCCTGCTTCGTGCGAGCTTGAACATAATGACGGGAGGTGTAAAGAACACAGGGCCGTCAATTGAAGAAAAAGGAGGGTTTGCAATGAATTCGAGAGGTTCTTGGTCTTTTCGGATTGAGACGGGATGGAGAGCTTTCCTGGCTACGGCAGCCGAGACGGAACGGAAAAACTTGGCGTGCTTCAGCACGTCTCGCGTGTACTTGGTACTTTTTATCTTCGCGGCAACCTCGAATTTGTGGTAGCTTGACTTCACAGCCTGTCCAACAAGTCGCACTTCCGACTGAAGATATGGCGCCCAATGAACCCCTCAAATCTGCCAGGTCATCTCAAGATGAGCTTGCAGTTATCTCAAATCGTCTCGCAATTGCAATGGCAAAGCGGGAAGCACTCGTCAAGTCCTGGACAGCCTCGTCCTCACGACCCGAACCAGAGAAGACCCAGGAGGAGCTGGACGCTGAAGATGCCGCTCTATTCCGAAATGCACCACCACATCTCGGCGTAGGAGCTGCGATACCTGCCCATTTCCTCGCCAACGAATCTGAGGGTGGCAAGAAGGCACTTCGCGCGAAATTGCTTTCCACTAAAGGCTTGAAAGCTAGCAAGGCTCGAGATGCGGTAGAAAAAGCTGCAAGTGCGAAGCGGGCAATGAGAGAACAGAGCAGCGACGAGGAAGAAGGGCGATCTAGCTTGGGAAGGGCGAAGAAGTTTAAAAGTCGGCCAAAACCAGTCCCCGTTGTAGTAACCAAGCAGGACTCTGCTACAGCTTCGGAATCCGACGAACAAAGTCATCAAACCAAGGCGAAGAAGCGCAAAATAGATGTTGAAGAAGCAGAGGCTCCCAAAGAAGTCAGCAAGGCCGAATCAGAAAACAAGGAGATGAGTCGAGTCGAAAAAGGGAGGAGCATTCACTCTGGTAACACGAAGAAGGACAAGAAGCCTGCGATCAACTCGAGTGAGGACAGTGATGCCGAGAATGATGAGCCGATGAAGAACATCCCGAGCAAAGGAAATCAAACCGAATCTATGGTCTCGAAAGGCATGCCTGGTCCTTTCAAGCGAGAAGGGGTTACAGCAAGTTTGCAGGAGGATGGCATGGATGCTAAGGAGCGGAGGAGGTTGAAGAAGAAAGAGAAGAAGAGGATGAAGAAGTTGAGGGAGAAAGAATTGGCTGCTAAAGTGTAAAACCAGTGTTTGTTTACAAGATACCTAGAACGTCGCACTTTGAAGCGCCGTTACCAACCAACCAGCCCAAATAGCCGTTCCACTTCGAATCGATTCTGCTGAGCATACCTCCATCTTTAAATCCGGACCTTTTCTCTCCCCGCGCCCGAGAGCTATGTTCGTCTCATTGTGAGCACATCTTTGCCGTAATGGTATTTTGGGTTGTGAATAAGCCCTGTTTCTTCGATATGATGACACACTTGCATTGCTGTGGTCTTTGTCATCCTATTTCTTCCTTTATTCTTCTCTTGCTGTCTTTTTTGCCGTTGTTGTTAATCGATCTGAACTCAGACCGAGCGCAAATTCCGCGCTTTTGGGGCTTATCACAAACATCTCTTCACTCCCTGTCCAAAGATGCCCAAATGCAATGTCAGGCCTCGGGAAGCATCTAAGCCTCCTTCGCAAGCTCCATGAACACTACACATCTTCAAGTGCCGGGACTGTAAGTCCTCTCTATCATCCGATACGGTGGAAAGCACTTCAAAGGTTGGCTTTCCAGAGCCAAAGGCTCTTCTCCTGCCCAGATATCAGCTATATTTTGCAAGCGCTGCAAGAAGTACGCATATATCGGATGCTGCAAGAAGCCATTACTTGGGAACAAGACTTTGCCCACTCCCGCGGCTCAAGTCAGCAACTGTTGTGATCGAGGAAGGTTATTTGGCACATGGCTCCTTCTTGCTAGGTTCGATGAGCAGGAAGTCAAAATTCGTCGAAAGGCATCCAAGAAGAAGCAAGTGAAGCCAGCTCAGCATCAGCCCGGCGATGGACCCGGTTACAACGACGACGAGTCAGATTAGTTTTATAGCACATCCAGTTTTGAAGATCACCGAGAGGATAGTCGGGTTACAATCCAGATCCTCCAGTCATTGACGGCGTTCCTTCCAAGTCGCGAGTCAGAAGCAGCTTTTGATAAACAGCCGCCCGCGGAGCTATTTGCCATGCTCAAACTGGGTTTTCTGCTGAGTCACGCCGGTGCACTCCTTCGTAACAACGCTGTCAACGATATGAACGAAAGAAGTGAGCTCTGTCATGCGACGCTGAAGCTTGTCAGGAAACTCGCACGTCACGAAATGCCCATAGGACTACTTACGGCTCCACTTCTATCAACAGATCGTAGCCCCGGCCTGGAAGCACTCGCAACATCAAAAGACCTACAGCGTACTTCAGCACACAATCCAGTAGCTTAAGACCGTCTGTAGCAGCATGCACAAGCGAAGGATACAAACATGCGAAAGCTTTCCTCGACCTCGCTTCCAACGCAGCCATAGCAAGCGACAAGAGAAGTCAACAGGATAAACATATAGCGTCCTTGTGCGAAGAACTCGTCTCATTCTACCGCGCGCTCGAACGTGCGGCACCAGACACAATACAAAGCTTCAAGTCTGACCAGGATCCATGGCTTGCATATTCCGAAGCCATTAAAGTTACATTCAGCGACGCGATCATCGAAGAACATATGCTGAAAAGCCAGTTTCTCCAGGTTGCGGAGTCTCCCAGAGGACGAATGGCCGCTTTGAGGAAAGAGATTGCTATTTTGACAACGTCTCTACCACATGGGATCTTCCTGAAGTTATCAGAAACACGACCTGATGTAATGGAACTTCTCATGATCGGTGTTGAAAGAACTCGCTATGAATGAGGTCTTTTCGCGTAAGTCTTCCTTCACCTGAGTAACATTATAAACGAGAAGAGCTTTCTGAAAATGAGAACAGTTTCGATGTCTTCCTCCCTCAGAACTGGCCAGAAGTTCCACCGTCCCTCTACTTCGCGTATTATTACGGCTTCGACGACCCAACAACACAGCCGTGTACGCACATCCGAACATACACGCAGATGGACTAGGCAAGTCGAAAATTTCAATGCCGTTCGCGTTGCTTGTCTGACTAACGCATCCTAGTCTGCCTCTCACTACTCAATACCTGGACGGGCGACACCTCTGAACGCTGGCAAACACACAAGACCACACTCCTCTCCCTCTTCATCAGCGTCCAAGCCTTCATCCTCGGCTCTCCAAACCCGCTCTTGAATCTGCCCGGCCTCGAAGCTGAGGAGAAAACCACAAATTTGATAAAGGAGAAGAACGACCTCGTAGAGGTGTACTCTGTCACATATGCCATGATATGGTGGGTCTCAGACCAAGTGAGCTCTGCGAAGAATGGGGTCTCGAAGGATATCAGTGCGATGTATTGGAAGTGCAAGGGGCTAGATTTGATGAATAAGGTGGATGGGTGGGCGAAAAGTGATCAGAGGTTGAGAGAGTACTGTGAGGGATCGACGAGGAATTGTGCTAGGGAGGTGAATATGCCGACGCCTCCGGGGTATATTGATATGGGATTGGTCTTTAAGAGTCACTTCGGGCCAGATTTTAGAAAGTGATGTATGCTTGCTCGACCGATGAGATGGTGCCAGTGTTAAGGGCTGGGCTTTTTGTACTTAAAATACAATAACGGGCAAGGTAGAGAGCGTTGATCACCACTCTGCGACAGCTCACTCATTCCTCCAGACACTGAATCGCCATCCACTACTCTCAGTCCTCACCACTCCTACCCTCTGTTGCGATCCATTAACACCGTCGTGTTCCTCAAACAGTTCTTCCACCTTCTCCACACCTCTTTCCGCCTTCCTGCCCTCGAAATGAGCAGCTACAAGGCCGGCTACGCTCAATCTCGCTTGCACTTCTCGAGTATCTCCTCTTGCTGCAACAGCGGCAATAATCATCAAGACGATTCCCAATAGTGCCAAGGAGATATTAGCGATCAGTAGACATGCCAATGGTGCGATAGGTACTTTGGCAACGAGCATAGTCTCACGACGTTGAGCTTGTACGGCAGCCTGGGGAGTGAAGGCTGCTGACGCGATTCCGAGTGCGATATGACTGTAAGTCATGGCGAAATAGTCTGCCACTGCCTGTGAGTCGTTGCTGACCAAAGCGGCAATAGCAGCACCTTGAATGAGGTTTGGGTCTCCCACGTGGGTGTACTGCTGGGTGCCTTGGACTATGTTGGTGAGCGTGCTGTTCGCTGGAGCTGCGTTGAACCGAGTGATACTGCCGTTGATTGATGTATATTCCACGTCATAGACGGTGGTGTTGCAGAACAGCGCAAAAACTTCTGCTCCATGGCCCGTACTAGTTATCTCGGGGTCATCCGTCATCGCAGGGTTGTGACCAATATTCTGATTGACCAAGCTGATTGCACCGAAGTAGTAAGGATTGGCAAGATTTACCGATAGCGTAGAATTTGATGATGCCGTAGAGTCTTCGAAATACGTCATAAGGTATTGGTTCTGAAATGCGGTGCCTGCTTCTGTTGATATCGTTCCTTCCATCGCGAATGGACATTTGTACTTAAGACGGACCCCACTGATCGAAGCCTCATCGATACATTGTGATGTGACTGGCTTACATTTGGTCTGCAAGCCCCAGGTGTGGGATGTGTAGTCGATATTCTGCAATGCAGCTTTGGGAGGGTTGCCAACGTAGGAAAACAAGTCTTTCTCATAAGCGAGGGTGTTGACCCGCATGGTAGTGGAGAGATTGGCTACTACGCTCTGAGCTTGAGGGCCTTGCATTAGGAAGGTCGTTGCGGCTGCTGGGTTCAAAGTGCAGCCACCTTGGAACGTCTCGTTGACGTTATAACAGTCGGAAATGAGTCCAACGCTGGTGTTCAACGAGCTCGTCATTGGGTAGACTTGAGCCAAGTTGATCGTCTTGGTCGTGAAGTGGAACCAGGTATCTGCTGCAAAGACTAAAATACTGTCCCCTAGTCAGCAACTAGAGAGATTTGTCTTGTAAGGCTCAATTTACCTGAGTATGAGCGCAAGAATCAGAACCGATGTCATCAACCTCATCGGTCTCCCCTGAGATTGTTTCTTTCCTCGCCAGCCCCAGACATACTGCCACCAATTCCAGAGAGCTTGAGGCGAGCCACTTGTAATCGTTTTCAGCATCAAAGACAGTTGGAAGGGAGTGGGTAATCTCTCTGTCTTGCCAGTCTGACCAGCTCTCAAGATCTGTTTCGCAATCGGATAGGAAATTAATGTAACCGCACATCCGACAAGGATGGGAGCGATCGTGCTGCTCCATGATGCGACGGTCGTCAAAGCGGTAGCGCTGATATCAACATATATTACGTTGCTGTAGCTTGGTAAATTGAGTTGGAGATCTGATGATGAGGATTCGTTTGGCGTGACTCTGAGGTAGAAGATCAGGCCGAGTAGAAGAGCCGAAAAGATGGACATTGGAATAGTCATGAGTGAGAATGCGAAGAGGATATCGCCTGTTCGGCCTCGCATGCGTGATATACTACCAGACAAGACATGGTTGCTCCTTGAGGATCGATCATGAACCGAGTGGTAAGTAGTCTTGTCCATCTTGACTTTGCGATCGAAGCAGAGGTCCAAGGCGAAGGGAAGAACGTATTCTGGACGTCCATGCTTCTTAAAAATTGACAGTTCAGCCTGGTGATAATGGTGGGTTGCATTGCGGCTGGAAAGTCAAACCATGTATTTGGTGTGGTTGTTGTTCACGAAACACAGCCTATGAGGATGTGACCATGAGCAAGCGGCAGCCAGGTGGCTAGGAGCCCTGGCTGGGATTCGATTGCCAAGACATATTCTGAAGCCACCTTTTCAGCCACCTCAGCCTGGACCATTCTGATGCTTCGTGTTGCTGGGGGATTAAGCGTGTGATCAAGTATGCTTTCTGTAGAGAGGAGACTTCTGGGGTGATATGTTGCCAAGCTTCGCTGTTGAGATGATATAGGGATAGGGGTACATTCTTGTAAGCGAGAATGCTGGCACGACCTATATTTATTATCGAGACATTTTGACAACTTCATTACTTCAGGTTTGTGTCTCCGTCATATATAAAATTGCAATTGGCGGTTCAAAGATCCTCACCGTTCGTCGTTTGTCTTGCTTATCTTGCTCGATTATTTCTAATCCCATTCTGCTTCCGGCCACAGCAACTCGTCCAGACAATCCTACCTCTGCCAGCTCACTTCCAACAATCGTGTCAAATCCGTCTGTGGTGCCGGCGAACTCTTCTTCCATATCTATTTCCTGGATCTAAACTAGAATATTCTCGGTGTCATTCTCACGCGACTGCCTCATCAACAAGCCAATCTCCCTCTCTCGTCTGGCCTCTCGAAAAGAACGGTCCAGGAAACCACAACACAACCAAGAGAAGTCACTTCTTCCCAAACCAGCACAACAGCAACAGCAATTTGTAATCCAAGCTAAGTCAGTAGCCCCAATCTCCCACATAAAAGCCTGGGTGTCTTCTCTCTCGTCTTCCTTCTCTTCCTTTCTTCTTCTTCATAGCCAACTTAGTTGGTCTTTCATTCTGCGAGCGGTAAGGAGATCAAGGACCGTTTCACCGGTACTTCCTTGCACAACGGAGGTACTCGGCTTCGGTCGACTGGCGAAATTTTTGATTCACCCTCTTCTTCGGAAGATTGCTTTTTTCAGTGTGTTGTCTGCCCTGTGCAGTGGCATGAAGATTGCTGGTGGTGGTTGGTTGAGTGTAGTAATGCTGAGGATGCTGGTGGGTGGGTGGGATCTCTGCAGTCAACCATTGGAGGGCAGAGGACGTACTTGGACTGTATTTAGATCCTTCGAATACCATAGCATGGGCATAATAAATTAGATGCGACGATGTTTTGAACTCTTTGATGTAGTGATGTCGAGATGCCGCTGGTGCTGCTGCCGCCGCTGTCACCCCGAGGTCTTTCTGCTCGTCATTGTCTGGTCGACCTGCGCTTCTCCTCGACTCTCCCGCACAGGTACCATATTCCAAATTGCAGATATTAAGTGTTTGTAAAGAGGCAATTCAGTCGATACATCCTTATTCACGAAGTTCCAGAGCTTGACAGTCACCGTCGACGGGTGGGACAAGCCCTGGGCGGGACCAGCAGTGCTCCATTGTCGCCTTTGAATGAGGATTCCAGGGAAATGACGAAGAGAGACGGAATCACGTCTGAGAATGGCGGAAAGGACAGTCATCTTATAGTCCTTGTGTTGAGTGGGAAGCTAACAATAGCGTTTTCCATCGCTGCCATGATGATGCAACGCAGAGAAAATTTAGTCCTTCGGTCCCATCCTTTCATGCACTTCACTTCTAGTACTCCTGCTTTGATTGTGTTTCTAGGACACCTTGACAGTATCCTAGAGCGAGGAAGTCTTGTATTGACTAGACGCGATAATGTCGATTCAGACTTGTATAGATTTTTACCAGACTTGGTCTTGAAGAAGCCAAGTGCGGATCCCCAACTTTGGTAGAAGCCAGTGTAGCAGCCAGTACTAAGAATCCTAACATAGAAATGCACATAAAAAGCTTTGGAAAAAGCCAACTTGGATTCTCCACTGCTTCGAAATGAGAGCTTGACGCTTGCACCTTGATCCTGTCTGAATGATTGAAAGAGTGATACTGACTTGCTATCACCACATCTTTTAGCTTTACTTGAATCCTTTTCAAGGTTCAAAGCTCGATCTGACTTGTCGGTTGGCTTCATGGACCAATTCAAGTTCCGCCCATGTACCTGTCGATGCTGAGAGCAGTGACAGGAAGATGTGGTTCGAGACAGGATCCAAGCTGTTCATGGGAAAGGAGGCTCTCCCTGTATTCCCAACTTGCACTTGCAAAGGAGACAGCCCCATTGTAATATCCTTACTAATTGATCTCGTTATAGTATTAGTGCTGAAAAGGATAAGGTGGACTTAGAATAAGGGACTTCTTAGGCTGATATCACGTGGAAGTGGGCAGCTTGAGGACAGATATTGCTCGCCTCGCAGATGAGATATATTACTGAGACAGAACGCGTTCACATTCCTCAATCATGAAAATGAACAGACAGAAAATTGATAGAAGTAGAAGACGTATTAAACGGATTCATAAACAAACCCCTTTTCACTAAGTACGAGCTGTCGTAACGTGTTCTCTCGGCTAGTCCAGCCGCAAGCATCCTTGCATCGTCCGAAATAGATTCAACACCCAAGTTCCCGCTCCCTTCTGCCTTTCCACCCCTTGAACACGACACGTCCAGAGAATCATCTCGCCCTATCCTGTCTTCTTCTTCCGCAACTTCAGCCAACAACGGAGTCTCCTCGACCGATTCCCGTTGACTTTTCCACTGCAAGTTCTTGTGCAGACATGTTGGACTCTGACAATTAGTGCTACATACTTCTTTTAATACTTTCTTGACCCTCGTTTACGAAGCTTCGACGCCGCGTCTTCCTCGGCCTTTTTCCACCTCTGCAGACCTGGAACACCTGTTCTCTGACTGCAAACAACTTGCTGAAGCTGACGAGACCCTTCTGCCACTGTTGCGACTGAATAATCCTCACGATGGCTTCGGAGAAGGGAGCTGTTGCGTCAGGCTTGGACGCTGAGACTCAGGCTACCCGTCGGCGCAATGTGCCCTCGAACTCGCCCAATGGAGGGCTTGTGGACAGAGTAGAGATTGATGACAAGAAGATACAGAAGAAAAAGGTGTGCGAATATGCTATCCCCAATCGGCGAGCTTCAGCAGGAGCTCTGTTTCAAGGGATGATGCTAACATTGTGTTTTTATCAGCCCGAGCAGACGTTCCTACAATTTCTGGACGAGTGGGAGTTCATAATTGCACCAGTCATCTTCACATTCTTTGCATTCTTCACTCGAATGTACAAGATTGGTCTATCCCCAATTGTGACATGGGACGAAGCCCAGTACGAAGATCCATCTCAGCCCTACAGTACCCCGGACTGATCATCAAATATAGTTTTGGCAAATTCGGATCCCACTACCTAAAACGAGAATTCTACTTCGATGTGCACCCTCCTCTTGGAAAGATGCTGGTTGGATTGTCTGGTTACATGGCAGGCTACAATGGTTCCTTCGAATTCAAGTCCGGAGAGAAATACCCGGATGAGCTCAACTACACCTTCATGCGTGCTTTCAATGCCTTCTTTGGAGCTGTGTGTGTACCATTGGCCTACTACACCGCCCGCGAGATGAACTTCAAGCGTCCTGCCGTTTGGTTCGTCACTCTTATGGTTCTGTGCGAGAATTCGTACACCACCATCAGCAGGTTCATCCTTCTCGATTCTATGCTCCTGTGCTTCACTTTCACCACTGTTCTGTGCTGGGCGAAATTTCACAGGCTTCAGAATCAGCCGTTTACTCTCGAGTGGTTTACCTGGCTCATCATGACCGGCATCAGCATTGGACTTGTGGACAGTGTCAAGTGGGTCGGATTCTTCGTCACTGCTATGGTCGGACTTTACACAATCGAGGATCTATGGAACAAGTTTGGTGATGTCAAGATGCCAAAGGTAAATCTTCCTCAAAGTCTAGTGCTTGACGTTTCTAACGAAATTCTAGGTTGATCTTGCTACCCATGTCGTAGCTCGAGTTATTGGCTTGATTTTCATTCCCATCGGAATTTACATGCTTTCCTTTGTCCTCCACTTCGCCATTCTCGAGAACAGTGGACCAGGTGACGCACAGATGAGCTCCTTGTTCCAGGCAAATCTTAGAGGGACTGAGGTCGGGAAGGACAGCCCTCTTGAAATCGCGTATGGCTCCAGAGCTACAATCAAGAACATGGGATATGGTGGTGGTCTTCTCCATTCTCACGTTCAAACCTACCCCGAGGGATCAACTCAACAACAAATCACCTGCTATCATCACAAAGATGCCAACAACGAGTGGTGGTTCTACCCAAACCGTGCCCAGCCTGAATATGACGGAGAGGCACCACCAAAGTTTGTCGCCGACGGCGATGTCTTGCGTTTGATCCACTCCCAAACTGGCCGTAACCTTCACTCGCACGAGGTCGCTGCCCCAGTTACCAAGGCCGATAGAGAAGTTTCTTGTTATGGCAACACCACTGTTGGTGACGAGAAAGATCACTGGACTATGGAGGTCGTCCGTGATGTTGGTTCCGGTGACAAGACCAAGATCAGAACTTTGACCACTGCTTTTAGACTGAAGCACACAGTTCTTGGCTGCTATCTTCGCGCTGGCAATGTCAACTTGCCGCAGTGGGGTTTCAAGCAAATTGAAGTCACATGTGACAAGACCAACAATCCCAAGGACGTTTACACTCACTGGAACGTCGAGGCACACTGGAATGATAAGCGTAAGTGACACCTTTGTTCTATTTTTGTGATTTTTCTAACCGCGCATAGTTCCCGCCGCCGATGCTGGAGCATACAAATCTCCTTTCTTCCAGGACTTCATTCATCTGAACGTTGCAATGATGACTTCAAACAATGCTTTAGTCCCAGATCCTGACAAGCAAGACGATCTCGCTTCCGCATTCTGGCAATGGCCAATTCTCAATGTCGGCCTTCGTATGTGTGGTTGGGATGATTCGATTGTCAAGTATTTCCTCCTCGGTAACCCACTCGTCTATTGGGGATCGACCGCAGCACTTGGTGGCCTCGCCTTGCTGGTCGCCTGGTATCTTGTCAGATGGCAACGTGGCTACACTGAGCTGAAGCAATGGGACATCGACCAGATTCATTATGCTGGTCTTTATCCTGTCCTTGGTTGGTTCCTACACTACATTCCATTCGTCGGCATGGGCCGTGTTACCTACGTCCATCACTACTATCCAGCCCTGTACTTCGCCATCCTCAACCTTGGCTTTATTGTCGACTGGATGACGAGAAACCAGATCAGGAACATCCAGTACATCGTTTACGGTATTCTGTACGCTGCTACCATCGGTCTCTACATCTTCTTCATGCCAATCTGCTGGGGAATGGTGGGACCGAATAAGCAGTACAGCTACATGAAATGGTTCGACACCTGGAGAGTAACGGACTAAGTAATGGCGCTACGACTTCATACCTTTAGCATGTGGAATCAGAAAACAGGCTGCGGGACTCGGCGGGATATTGAGACGATAGAATGGGACGTTGGATGTGTTTTTTTTTTCCAACACTAAGATAGTGACACGAACATCAAGGAAACGGCAAACCGAGAAGACGACATCTTCGGATATGTTCTCGAATCAGATTTTTTCATTTGTTCTCGGCGATGTGGGCAAAATTTGGGCAATAAGGATGGAATCATGGGTGTACTTATGGAAAAAGGCGCCATAGGTAGATGAATTCAACTCCTAATTTGTGTATACTACGCCATTGTGTTCAATTGTTTGTGTTAGACTTCGTGCCAGGCAAGTGCCTCCCAACTGCGATAACATGAGTAGAGTTGCTGCTTCATGTTCAGGAATTTAGGCCTGAGGACTTGTGGTCTATGTCTCTTTCCTCCGCTAGGTCGCAGAATCAATAGAATTGAACTAGTATGTGACGGAGCTACTACCTACTTCTAGGGATCGCGTTCTCCTTCGTAGTCATTTTTTCATCAATTTCAATCATGTTAGCCAGCGAAGATTAAAGCATTTCCCTCTTTTATTCAGTACGATTTTTTGTGCTTGTTTATTCATCGGTATTGCTTAGCTCCGCGCCTAAGGCGTGGGCTACCAAATTTCTTCCAGGCCTATGCGAGATTATCACCAATTCCAAATCCAACTGAATATCGGCATTCGATCCGAATTTTGTCTTGGTGGCATCTTGAAATATAGATCCGCACAATGCTCTTGGCTTTTCCCCTTCACGACTTTCTCTCGTTCCCTCTGACAACAGCATCTCAACCATTGTTTTACTACTCTGTTCTTCGTTCTCCGCCTCGTCTGCAAACCCGGCAACCACTCCAAGGGGCCTTCAGCCATATAGAAGGTCATCCTGTCGCGCACCAATAGCGAAGCCATGGCGAAAAGAAATGGGTACTTGATGAATACGGCAGATGGACTCTGAACCCAGCTGTCAATCAGATCACTCCAAATGTGAAGATGTACTTAAGTAACATGGAGAAGTTCGACGAAGGCTGGGAGTCCCTTGGACTTGAAACGATTCGTCAGTTTTGCTACTACATGTGAGTACCACATTGCAACATTACTTTGAACTTTTGTATAAGTGACAAAACACTGATTCTCAATTAGTGGCGAAGCCAATGGTTGTAGCGAGCGTCTATTCCGAATCCACGAAGATGCATTCAACGTTCCTGATCAAGACTTAGACAAGCTCACCAACGGACTGGGCCAACTCGGGCTTAATGAGGTTCCACAAGATTTCGCAAATTTATTCCAAGACTACCGAAAATACTAGCCCCATCTGCGTCTCTGGCAGAGAACAACAATTTACAGGTTCCCGAAGTCTTCCGCAAATCAAGATGTCCCCATGCGACACGGAGCTCGATTCAAGTCCAGCAAATTGAACACACGACTATGTTATTTAACTCTCAAGTATCTTCATCGGGATTAAAGAGTTGTGATGTTGTAAAGATACTCAAGCACTGGATATTGTGTGGCAGATACCTGGGAACCGACTTTCCAGTCTTCCACCTGAGCTTCGCTTGCAGATCGTGGAGAACCAGTCTCTTGCTGCGATAGACCACGCCTTCCGTTCCAGCTTTCAAGACTTGGTCCATCTTTACTTACCGACTATACAACGCAAAGCTAAGCAATGGTACATGGATCTCGTTTCGAGGAACAACTTTATCTACGCGGGCGTCAGTTATGCCGAACTAGAGAAGACCTGGGAGATGATTCACCCTGCGACATTTATCGACTTAGATACCCCAATCTACACCCAAACCTCCAGACTCGAAAGTACCATCTTAACGACCGGCACGACATGGACCCTGACCTGGACCCGGATATAGTAGTTGTGCAGCATCCTCCGAGTCTATCACACGCAGGCTTGTTGCTCATGGATGCCTTAGGGCAGCCTCTTTGGCACAAAATGCAACCAAAGGGCTATATCACATGTCGCGACAAGATCTGGCGGACCAACATCCGCCCGCGCCAATTGGCATTCTTTATGGAGCCTCCCACGTATGAGGTACATCAAGAATTCGAGGAACCTGACTTCACAATCGATGATCGATACCCAGTCTGCCGCAACCCACAGCTCATCATCTACGAAGACGAGCTCAACCTCATCTTAGACGAGCTCGAGCCATTTCTACGCCAGCATTTCTCAAACGTCAGATCCAAGCCGACCTTGATCTCTCGGTGTTGGACTTCGATTTTGCATACATTACCGATCACCAGTATTTGAGGAGAATGTTTTCTACAAGCCAACGTCCTCGTCATGTAAGTGTGGATATATACACCTGAAGCGAGGGGTAAGGTTCAGACAAGGGATATGGGATGTCAGCACTACGAGTGGAACTGACCAGAGCTCATATACTGACGAGCAGTGGCGTTCTTGGTACCATTTGGATCAGAGAATGCAGCAGGCGGAGGTGAAAATTGAGATTCAGAACGGAGAGGAAACAGAGGAGGTGAGGTGGCAGAGGAAGTGAGGCAACCTGGCTATGGAGGACGTGGACAAGGATCTCAAGAAGGAAGGTAAGATACCATGAAGGAATATATTTCTTGACTACTCGAACTTGCGAAGATGCTGACGATGTTTTTTCAGTAGTTGGTTTTCGAGTGATCGATGGAACTGGAAAAGATCACTAACCCAAGTTTTCTTCTGCGTACATCCATCTTGGTGCGCGGGCTGTTAAACTATGGACTTTTCTTGTCCGAGCACGTCTAAGCAGGGACATATTCCTCTGCACGGTTCATACAATCATACTGTTCCTCAAATTTTGCAATTGTAAAGCCTAATCAAACACGCCGGGTATCTGCCGTAACAATCACCTTCAGATTAATGTAAAGCGAGATAGCTGTGAGCAATTTTGACCGCGGGTAATGGATGAATTAGACATTCATATATTACATTGTGTCTTGCATTGTAATAGAACCCGAAGACCCAAAGAGATGTCAATTTCAGGACCTCCAGAAACACTAGGATACCAGGCTGTAGGTAGTATGTTCATTGCTTTCTAATAACAACTCTATTCTCCGCTTCCGGGTATATCTATCCGCCGCAACCACAAAAAGCCTCCTGGCATCCACTCAAATCTCGGTCTTCTTAAGCTCAGCGGCGAGAGCGTCAACGTCCTTATCCTGCTTCTGCGCAACCGGCTCCTCCTGAGCTTCCTCTGCCTCCTGCACAAGTCTCTCTCTCAGCTCCTCCGCCTCGGCCTCCTCTTCCTCTTCCTCGTCTTCATCCTCGTCGTCGCTGTCATCCTCCAAATCGCTGAGACTGTCAAGTCCCCAGTCATCTTCAACCACTACGTCTCCTCCCAGCTCCTCTTTGCGAGCTTCTAGCAATTCGCGAAGTTTCATGAGCGAAAGGTCTTCCTCCGAGAACTTATTGCCGTTTAGCTCGATCTTCTTCAGCGCAGGAAGAGCATCTGTAGCTGCAGCTGCGAAAGCCTCGAGACCTTTGGCAGTGATATCGTTATATTGCAATCTCAACAGCTCAAGTTTCTTATTCTGTCCCTTCGCAAGAGCATTTGCGAAAAGCACACCACCCTTGGCTCCCAACAACGAATCCCCGATCCCAAGTTCCTGGACCTCAGTCCATCCCGGAGCGACAGTCGCCAAAGCCTTCGCACCCAGAATCGTGAACGTGTTGTCTTGTAAATCTAGAACCTTGATACCCTTTGCATGTCGCAGACCGTCTGTGAGGAGATGCGAGATTCCTTCTTGACGGATACCGTTCTGCACCATCTTGACCTCCTTGACACCAGTATGCAGACTGTACGCCTTTGCCCAGGCAGTCATGCTTCCATTTTCCAGTCTGTTGCGGCCGCAGATGACGGTCTCGAGGTGGGGGACTTCCTTTCCTGCTTTCCGAGCCTCTTCTTTCTTTGCGTGGAGGGCGCTCAGTGCGTCGGCGATCAGGACGCCTGCGTGGGGACCGAGTCCGTTGTTATTGAGGATGAGGTGCTGGAGCGGAACATGTGAGGAGAGGAAGGCGACGAGGGGGGCTTGGGTGTTCAGGCCAAAGGCGTTGTCGTTGAGATTGATGGTGTGTAGTTTTGGGAGTGTGAGGAGGGCCTCGAGGAGGGAGGAGAGCGCTTGGGGGATCTCGTTGAGGAGACGACCTGTAAATATATCTGCCAGGTTGGCAATCTGGTAGAAGTATTAGTGCTTGAGATCGGTATGGTTTTGCTATGGCAAGCTCTTACCTCTAGATTCTTCTTCGTCTGCAATACCTCTCCCAAGACTTTGCAGGCCTCTACACCCAAGGTATTACCCTGAAATCGAACCTCCTCGACATCATGCTCCCGCAAAGGTTTGATGTGTGCCTCTACATCCGCCGCAGTATCCAGCTTCAAGCCCTTTCCCTCGAGTGAAAATAGTTTCGTATTTGTTGCCATACTTGCAGAATGCTAACGAAAAGATACTTCGAAGTTCTTCGATTAAAATCGAGTCTTTGTAGGTTGCCAGCAAAGAAGTTTGTTGTTGTTTCGTGGGGTTAGTGGGGTCCAAATCAATAGAGCTAAAGCCGATCGCCACCATCCGGGCCACAGCAAATCCCTGTCGGCTCGGCATGGAAGAACAAGGCGCCGCAACATTTCTCGATTGCGAATCTCATGAGCCGATATATTACAAATTCACCAGAGCTCCTTTTCTCCCCGACCTCCATCTCCGAATGTACTACCACGAAGCTTTTCACGGAGCAGACATCTCACACAAAATGGCCTCTAAATCAATCTCAATGCGCAAGTTTCCCACTGAGCCTCCCGGAGAAACTCTAACTAATAAATTACTTACAGCAACCGCCACCAGCGCAAACCTTGGAGCAGATCTCAAGACCTCCACAGAAGTTTCAAAACCTAAGGTACGTTTCTGAATCTCGCCAATTGGATCCCTGCCAGCTTGCTAACTCGTCGGAATAGCCATGCTGTGTATGTAAGGAGGAAAAGGCTACTCGCGACGAGTGTATGCTCTTCAGCAATGCGAAGGATCCCCAGAAAGACTGCGCAACCACGATTGACAAGTACAAGAGCTGTATGGCAGGATTCGGATTCAATCTTCCTTGAGGGACTCGCCGGTGTATAACAGGGGAAATATGAATAGTGTTGTATGTTAGGATGGGAAGATGGGTAAGGCTGTACATTAATGGGATAATGGAGCGTTGCATTGCCGGGGCGCATGGGAAGGATCATGGTGTAATTCATAGGCTGCATGGCATGAAAAAGAAATCACAACTCCAATAGTATAAATTGGCACGAACAAGCTTGTACCACCAGTAGTTTACCTTTCAACCTTTCATGGGGCCGCATGATGCTGAAATTGGGGCTCAAGGATATCACACATGGTTCCATGAAATAGAATCCGACATCTTCTCAAGATTTCGCACTTCTCCAGTGTCCCAAACGCCTCAAATGTCACAGGTTGACATCAGAACAGTGGTATTATAGCCCAGCAAGAACACTTTGAATCCCGACCGTTCCGGAATCATCCCGCTTCACAATGAAGGCTTTGAAGTCAGCCTTCTGTAACTTCTTCGAAGCACCACCAGGCGCAAAGTTCCTCGACCTTTCGCGCAAAGCCTCTGGACCAATAATGAACAAGTTCCCAATCTCGCTGAGTACTTCCACACTTCCTTCGGCGTCTTTGGTCAGCGGCCAATCCTTCAGTGTCGAGACATATTTTGAAATGTCTTTCGTGACCATTAGTGCTCCTGTAGCATTGACTTGGAACTTCTTGAAATGCTCAAACAGCAAATCTCGCACATTTAAAGCGAGCTCGCAGCTGAACACTTCAAGGTTTTGACCGTCAATGGCTTGAGCTGCGAGAGTGGCCACGCGGTTGAGGAAACTGCATATTGACTGGCATGTTGCTGATTGCAACATTTCCAAGTATCGCCCTCCGTCCAGATCACTGTCCTTGGGTCTGAAGTCCATCTTCTTTTGGTTGGCAAGAAGCTTAGTAATCCAGTTCAGAACCACCGTCAACGTACTCCTGATGATATTGTTTGTTTTTGACTCGATCCGCTCCACGCCTGCCTTGGTTTGGATCTCCATACCTCTTCGGACTGTCGTATTTGACTCCGCGAGGCGTATCAGTACTGTATTGATAAACCGGGACATAATATTCGTGATTGTAATTGCAGGTTGTAAAGAGGGCAAATAAGCGATATCAGGCTCTGTTTTCGTCGTTTCTTGTGCAGTCGCTTGATCCGCTGCAGCGTCGAGAGCAGTCTCCACATAGACTTGTCCCATGCTGGTCAGGAGAAGATTCAGCAGCGCTGACACATCCTTGGGAGTGTCACTACCGCTGCCCAGCTCCAGAGCTCTGCGGACACCTTCAGCTAACCATTTCAACATCCGCTTGGCATTAGGAATGCTCAGAACGCCGTCTTCGTCTGTGACTTCGATTTCGTTCTTATTCTTGTCCGTATCTCGAAGCCCAGCAACCCTCAACATCATTGCTTTCTGGGTAGGCGTTAATTCCGATGAGTCGAGACGATTGATATATGTATCTTTTGCCGATGATAGCAGCTGCGTTCCTTGTTGTGCAAGTGAGGCCATGAATCCCGTAGGAACCTTCTTCCTTCGGGAGTGGTAAATGGTGTATTTGAATAGCAGCGAGGAGTACAATTCCTCCAAACTCTTCCGTTCTCTGTCGATGTAAGAGTTTCCCACTAGATATGGGACAAAAAGCTCGTCCAATTGCTGATCTAGGCTGAGAGCTGTTTGGGCCGAGCAGGCATCGGGATGCTCTGTCAGTCCATGTGCTTTCAAATCCTCAATCAAATTGTTGATATAACTCCTCGATGCATGTAATGACCGTAAGAATGCCAAAGAAGATATCGTGTCCGCTTTCTCCAGAACCATTTCAAGCCGTTGCTGGATAGACTGCTGAAATATTCTCTGAATAAACTTGATTAGAACCACCTCGTAGTACGGAAATGCTCGCTTGATGATAAAAGATTCGTCCTGCATAACCAATCTGATCTCGTCAATCAAAGACTGAAGACTTGGTTCCACACCCGGGGGATCTGAATCTGGATCTGCAAGTTTCTCCCACGTCTCGTTATCAGTCGTCACTTCATCCGTAATCAACTGACTCCTGTCAATGAAGAACTGATGCTGATTGACAAATAGTGCAACAACACTCGAACCACCGTTGAAGTCGTGAAGAACCTTAGCACATTCCAGCATATCATCGAAATTCTGCCTCCGGTAGCTGTCGTCGAATTGCTTCAGCAGATCCTTCTCCAGGGTTTCAGAGAACTTCTCTATTATCTCCCTCGTATTGTGACCTCTGTAACCAACGACACCGTTGGAAATTCCATTGACCTTCTTGGCTCCATTCGTCTGCGCCCACGATGCTGGGTCTAGCCTTTGGCTCATCCTCATGAGCTGCCTAGCAATGACCGCGGACCGTACTTTGTTCTCTCCGCTCCCTTGCCTCCTTATCATATCCTCCAGCGACGTGAGCTGGCCGTTCTCACTGACTTCGATCCAGCACTGTATCAGGAAAGTTGCGTCCAGCGCCCTCCTCCTCTGCTTGTCCAGATCCTCGAGCCGCTCCCCAATCTGTACGGCCACATTACCTCCTCCGTCAGGGCGTCCATTTCGATCGTTCCCATTGGTACCACTGGATCCATTTAAGGATGAATCGAGAGTTTCGAAGGAGTCTATTGACTGGTCCAGTTTCCTCCCTAACGTTTCCAGTGTCTGGTCGTGTTGTATCTCGGCGCGGCGTACAGAGGTCAAGAGGTCCGTCTCCTTCTCTCCCAGCTCGTCCGACAGACTCGCAAGTTGTGATAAAGCATCTGCCTAATTAGCATATCTCCTATTGCTCACGGACATGGTACACACTCTCAAAGGTGCGGATCAGTGGTTTCGAATCGAATGCCTGATGCGCCGGTCCAGACCGCCGATTGACAGGAACGGCACTCTCAGCTAGATCCTCGATGAAATCCCTGACAATGAAGTCCTTATTCGAGAAGTTCTCGAGCGTGAAGCTGGGTCCCTTTGGGAAGATGGACCTCGCGCTTCCCCCGCCAACACTGTTGAGGGACGACATTGGTTGATCGATTGATTGTAAACTCTTGAGAGCCGCAAATCACCCTGTACTACATCGAGACCTGAGATATCCCGTAAATCATTTGAAATCTGGATCTGCGTTTTTGGTGGGATTGCGAGTGTTCTCGCGGAACGTGTCTGGAGTACAGGGCTTGATGTTGCGAGTTCAAGCTCCAGCCAAGAAGCGTGGCCTTGCCAAGCTTGCGCAGCCTTCTTTCAACCCCATTCCGCGACCTCCAAACAACTTCATAACACATTCTTCATTTTCGGAAGACAGGACGAGAGTAAGTCGTTCTTACTGGGCGCACATGTATGGTCAAAAAATATGGTCAAAGCTTGGTATGATACAAGTTTGGTACAATTTCCTGCTACCCCTTTTCATCAGGCTTCCAGCTCAGTTTCCTGCTCAGTGTCATTGCTTCCAAGGCTTCATCTCTCTCGACTGTTCATTCCATTTATACACGATCCCCGTTCCTACATTATAGTTGTAGTAATTCTCAGTCCCTCCTCTCACCATTGCTCTTCTGAACGTAATGTTTATCCTTCCTCCGTCCTCCGCGTTCTTTCCTGTTCTTTTTGGGATCGAGTGAAGCCAATCTGAATATCGATTAAGGTTTCATTTCAAAAAGATTTTCAATGAGAGCAAAGCATGTTCAACACAGATGGACGTGGAATTGACGGATACAACGATATGAGGAGGTGGAGACTTACTCGATTGAGTCCTTCCCTTCATCAGAATCATATCTCCACTCGCAAGAGGCAACTTGATCGGTTTCGTCTCTGGTGGCGGCGGTGCGTTGTCATTCGGCGCGATTGGTTTATGCTTCATGAGAAAGTCTCTCTTGGCACCCAGCGAAAATGAAGCAATAGCTGGCAGAGCTCCAAGGAATTTCTCGTCATCCGAATGGTACGATATGCTGTCTGAGCCGGAGGCATAGTAGTTGACCAAACAGAAGTTGAACTTGCATCCTGTTGCAGCTTCGGTTGAGAGGCGGAGATCATCCAGACATTTGGGAATTGGACGTGGTGCGTATTTGGTGTAATTCTTATCTTTGAGGACTGCTTGCTTCGTTTTCGCGTCTATAACCTGGCCATCTGGTGAGAATAGAGAGGTTTCATCTAGGCCAAAGACGGTTGTATATCTAAGGTATGTTAATTCCTCGGAGTGCAATAAGAAAGTGTCTATAGATATACCTTGGCGTGTTGATTTGGGTTTCTATGCTTCCCCGTTTGATCTTGTACTGAACTCTATAGAATGGTAATTCTGAACGGAGGAACTGAAAGATCTGGCGTTCAAGGTATTTGGGTATATAAGGCTGGAAGTACAAAAGATCAAGATCTGGTTGGTCGTTTATTGCTTTGCCAATTGTGGATGGGAGAGAGCCCAACTCTGTCGAAATGGACGGCTGGAAGTGAGGTATGGGAAATGGATATGCTGGATGATTTGAGAAGTCAACCTTCTTTCTATTAGAACTCCATTCAAAGTAAAAAAATCCTTCGATCACTCACTTGCTCTTTGACGTCTGGATCCTGACTTTCTGTCGAGAGTTCCTCCTGATGCTCAGCTTCTGAGACTTTGACCTTCTTTGGAGGAGGCTTAAAAAACGCGTCGAGTGTCCGCTTTTTCGTGGATTCAGCCATCATCAGTATTCTTGAGTGTTCTTTACCTCAAGACGCGTCAATACTCACGTACTCTAACGTGCCAGACTCTAGCCTCGTCAATAGATGACATCACGAGATCCTAGGGTCCAAGCGGGATCGTAGCCTCGCCTTAGCGCACAGCCTTGTCCCAAATTCATGAAAATTAATGGTCTTGATCCCCAACTCCCAATTTCCACAACTTGCACAGTATAGCTATGAAGCCATGGAGGTTTGTCATAATTCTTCTTTCTATGAATATAATGCTAATAAGACCTCCAAAGGACGCAAAAGTAGCAGCCTCTCCTAACGCCATGTCCCTTTTCCGACCTCCTATCGTTCGCTCAGCGAGCGCAGCCCTCGACCGAGCTCTATTCTCCAAGACGATTCCAATTGCTGCAGCGCGAGTATCGAATCTGAAGAATTTGTCGAAGTTCCGCCAGCAGTTGGATAAGAGCAAGGAGTTGATGCAGCTTGAGAGGGTTATGAATGTGCGACCTGATCCGGACCCATTACTCGCAGAGAAGGGTGGGAAGTGCTTGCTTTTGAAGCCGGAAGTTAAGCCTGAAGGTATTTTTGATGTTGACAGATTATATGAGGAAATTATGCTGACTGTAAGAACAGATCCTAGTACATGGAGTCCCATTTTGAAAGAAGCTGTGAAGGGAGAAGATGTTGGAGTCATACCATACGATTTGAAGCTGGACTACAATTATTGGACATATCGTACGTACGTGAGGGATCGCAAGATGTAGCAGGGCGGAGTTCTAACATTGGTTAGATGACGTTATGTCATCTATACTTCCTGAAGATGCTCAAGGAGAAATTCCCGTTGGATTTGCGATTGTTGGACATATCGGTACGGAAGTCTCTCCGAAGTACTGGATACATAGCACTGACTCCACACAGCACACTTGAATTTACGTGATGAATATCTTCCATACAAGAAAATCATCGCCGAGGTCCTGGTAGACAAGAACCCCACGATACGGACTGTAATAAACAAAGTCGACGATGTCGGCACACATTCAGAGTTTCGCACCTTTGGCTACGAAGTGCTCGCTGGCCCAGACGACATGGAAGTCGAGATGAGCGAAGGAGACTGCATATTCAAATTCAATTACTCAAAAGTCTATTGGAACAGCCGACTACAAACCGAGCACAAGCGACTCGTAGATTCGTTCAAGCCTGGAGAAGTGGTGTGCGATGTCATGGCTGGAGTTGGACCATTTGCTATTCCAGCTGGGAAGAAGGGTGTTTTCGTGTGGGCAAATGATTTGAATCCCGAAAGTTATGAAGCTATGAGGGTGGCTGTTGTCAAGAATAAGGTTAGTCGAGTATTTTCTTCTTACCCCTCCTCGCTTGACGACTAGGTCGGTTCTATTCTTTTGTTTACATGATGAATCATATCACGACGGTCAACATAGCCACACGTTGGCCTTTGATGAAACTGCCTCTGACAAGGCGCTATATTCTGATAAACACTCCCACCACTCTCCCTTGCACATATCATATTCATCGTTCCGTCTCCACATTAATTGACATGAAACATAGGTCCAACCTTTTGTCCGACCCTTCTGCGCCGACGGCCACAAATTCATCTACACCTGCGCCGACGACCTCTTAAATCTAACCGCCACCTCACAAAACACGATTAGTATCCCCTCCAAAGTCCGACGCTCACGCTCAGCACCACTCATCCCTCCTCCATCTCCCACTATCCTCACCATCCCGCAGACAATATCGCACTTCGTGATGAACTTGCCCGCTACAGCGATCGATTTCGTCGGATCCTTCAACGGCCTTTACAAAGGGAAGGAGGAGTTGTTTGAGCCTGTTACCGGGGTGAAATTGCCGATGGTGCATGTCCATTGTTTTTCAACGAAGAGCGAGGACAATGTTAAGGAGGGGAAGGAGATCTGTGAGAGGATTAGTGGGGTGCTGGGGTGGGAGGTTAGGCCTGAGGAGAAGGGTGGGGAGGTGAAGGGAGAAGGTTATGAGGGGTTGAAGGAGGGGGAGGTGAGGATTGTGGAGGTTAGGGATGTGGCGCCGAAGAAGAGGATGTTTTGTGCGAGTTTTAGGATTCCGAGGGAGGTTGCGTTTGGAGAGAGGAGGGTCGTGTAGAATGGGGCGGCAGAATTCGTTGATCGAATGCTTTGGACTACTCAGATGGCAAGTAGCGACGACTTGGATCTCGACGCCTGGGTATGAGGGATTTGGATATAGGGAGATCTAGAATTCACTCGATTCAAGCCTCTTTTTGCAATGTCTAGAGTAATCGAATGTTTGTGCGTGTATATTCACGTACACGTTACCTAATTGTATTTCCTCGCGAGGATCAACATCTTCAAGTCCACCAGGTCCCTAAGCGAGTACACATATGAAGATACCACTGGTCTCCGCCATCGCAAGATCCATAAAGTCCAGCGCCATGTGACATTGTAATGCACTAATAGTGGAAGTGCTTTTGTAGACAATCGACTTAACTTGCACTGTGGTATTACTGATTGTCTTTCTATGCTGAATAAAGCCTGAGATTGTGCTTATTTCATTGTAGATGGTAAAAAAAAGCATGACAAATTCGCGTTCAGGCCGCAGAGATGGGGGAGATGGTTGTTCATTTGTGGATTGACGACATGTTTTGATGGGACAGCAAGCGAAGACTTGACGATAATTGACCTAATGATTGCTGGGAATGATCAACTAAGCGATGTTCTATCACCTCCTGCACTTTACTGAAAATCAACGATCGATTATTGCCAAAATCACACAAAACGAATTGTTGAAAATGAGAGGTGGATATATGACGGAATGGGATCCGGGACATTGGTAGTATTCCTGGTACGTCTAGACGCACATAGGCCTTGATGTGAGAGCAAGAACTGACAGATTATATATCATGTTTTCATGTTGATTGTGACGACGGGATGTGTCGTTGCTAGCAAGTGAATTGAAGTAGGAGTTGGTAGCTTTTGCTTCAGATTCGTGAATCATTCACTTGTCTGGAGAGCAGCGAGCTAGGACATAGGTGAGTTCTTCTGCACTCCGCCACAGTCTTATGAATTCAATGACTAACAGCTGTTTCCGAGTATATAAGTCTTGGGGATATATTTTGACAAAGCTTGAAGACGGTGTTTGATACGCTCCAAGAGGTAATGCTACTTGGGAGTTTCTCTTTTGACTGGACCTTCTGCTATATCCCCTTATCACGATCTCGATGTCTTTGGTAAATTTACTCACCAGCTCAAGAAAGTGACTGGCGAGGCCTTCCACCTACCGCCAACACCGTCTACAAGCTGAACAAAAAGGCATAGTAAACAACGCCACTGCCTGATTTGCTTTCCCGCCTTCTCATCTCTCCGCCTAGTGATTACCCTCGTCCTTCCGCAACAGGAGTGCACTCATGTTCCCTGTAGTCACAGGTCTTAGTCTAGCTCCTTCAATATTCAATTCAATTCAATTTAAATAAAGTTGAAGACTTCAAATCGGACCGAACCGAAGCGCCTCCGGTCTCACCTGATGCTGTCTGTTCTGTTCTGGTCTCAGAGCCACGTTGCACATCCTAACCTCCATCAAGCCCCTCAGCAGCGGCTCGAGCCTCGGGCTATTGAGGTGTCGATCAGGAGGGAACACGATCATTGATAGGCAAATCATCGCCAGTATGCTCGCCATGAGACTTCGAGGTCATACAATGACTCCACTGTGGGACAAGGACAAAGCCTAGTCTCTCTTTCCCGTTTCTGTCTCGTTTCTGTAACTCTAGATTCAGCCGTGAGGCTGCCGTATGAGGCGGTAGATGTAGTACGGAGGAAAGGGGACAGAGGCACGATAATGCAGAGGCTACGCTCGAGCCTTGATTCAAGTCCACAATACATGTCTTGGATGGTGCAGGAGGAAGTATTGGATTGTACTGGACTGGATGTATGGAACATTTGATATCGAAACGACATGATATCAAAACATACTTGCGCCAGAGCGGGACTTCCCCTCTTTCCATGCAGCAGATTATCCGAAGCACTGCTACCAAGAGACAATCAGTGGCTCGTAGGTCCTCTGATCCGACGATATACATCGGGCGAATTGCCAAATCATAGTCGAGAGTGTGCGTCTTGAAGGTATGATTGGTATGAAGCTCGGTGGATCTTTGTATCGAGACCTTGCTTGAGACTTGACCTCGTCCTTGGACCTTTGGTCAATCATCAATAGGTAAGTGCTAGGCGAAACGATAATATAGACCACGATATTGATTGAACCCACCTCGTGATCGCCACGAGATTGTCAATTGTCCTATCCTCTGGACGCACAATGCAAATGCAGGTGTTAGTCAAGCAAGAGTGGCGGCGGACGCATGACATCAATAATGTCGGATCCACTCCACTCAAGCTCTCACCGTTCTCCGAACCAAACAAAACTCCCCGAGGAATCTTCAGCTCGCTCGTGCGGAGTATTTTTTAGGGAGGCAAGGTATGGAGCAAGGTGTGATGGTAATGATTAAGCGCCAGGCACACGAAACCTATCCATAGTCAGCACGAACCATCACACCCACCACGGCGCGTATGTGTAGGAATAGGCGCCGAATGAGAGTGCAGAGGTGCTACTTCGTGTCTCTCATTGGCTGTGTGGGAACGTGGGCTATGTCTTCGGATTGAGTTTCAGGAGATTTGATGATGACGGTTGTGGAGAGGGAAGGGAAGTGATTGAGGTGGTGAGGCTTGATGGTTTTTGTGATGGGGTTTCATCTTTCGGGGGTTTGTTTTGTTCGGGGGGTGTGAGACTTCGTTACTTTGACGGGAGCTTGGTGACGGTTGTGCCCGTATGGAAAAATCCCGCCCGGTATGAGGCGTTGAAGAAACAGGAAAAGCAAACGTGTGCAATGAGCAAAAGGACTTTGAAAACGCAATTTCTGTCCAGATCATGTTCCATTCTGATACAATGATGCCATACCGAGACTTTGGAAAACTACCGCAGAAGGAATGTGGCGGCCTCGTAATCATCATGTATACAGGAAACATCATATAGCGTGAGCATGATAATGTCCATACAATACTTACTGGAGACACTGCCTCCGAGAATAAAAGATTGATAGTAGACTCGAGCAAGCAGATTTGGAAACGAGAGGCGAAGTGTAATGGTAGCCTAGTAATAAGAGCTGGCCTTGCAGAATTGAGAGGTCATCGTCGACCAGTGAATGCACCCACCACTGCACCCCAGACTTCTGGAAATTGCATTCGTTTCTTTGTGATCAGGCTGATATGGATGCCATGTTGATCTCATCGGAGTGGCCGGAGGTCGTCAAATCTGGCCTCCCAGGTTGCTTGCTTGATGGGCCGCCGGCCATGTGTCTTCCAGGTGGTCAAAATTGGCCGGCCACCTGCCTCGACCGTCCGCTCTCTCCCGCGCCTCATGTCATGTCTGTGCTGGCTCTCAGGCTGGGCTGGCTGGGCTGGCTGGGCTGGCTGCTGACAGAGTCATCATTTGCATAGAACAAGGTTCTACTAGGCATGTGCATGTGCGATCCCTGCTCGAATCCAAAACGGGGAACACGGCTGAGAGGAAGGCAGGCATGACATGCACGTGCTCCGACGAAAATGGCGCATTGCAGTGCCTCATGCATCGATTGGAGGCAAATAGGAAAGCTCTCGACCAGTTAGAAAATTCAGCTGCAGGTCTCTTCATCTTCTGCTGCAGCAGCTAGCCAACCAAATCGTGTATTGAGGGCGAATTATTCTATTGACCCGCCTCGTGTTTTGTGCCTCATGGAAGTTCCAATTATGGGGACTCGGCTAGAGCCTCAAATATCGAAGAACGAGGAGCCTGAGCCTTGAAGAACGAAAGAAAGAAACAAGTGCGCTCACCTGCCGGACAAACATAAGACGTAGGAGAGTAGGCTTTTCGGAATAGTCCCAGACTTCCGTCTGTTCCAAATCCGGAACTCGTACACCGCTCAATTCCTCCCTCACCTCCTCCTCACTTCTTCCCGTTTACCATTGACGTTGACAAAGACTTCGGGTTGTTTCTCGCCTCATTTCTTTGCTCACCGTTACTTACCTCCGTACGGTACCAGGCACTGCAAGCGATATCGTCATCATTGCCAGCACCAGCCATCTGCCTTTTCCACTTCCCAGCCACCACTATCCTCACCCCCGCTCCTGCGAAAACTCTGCCCTGGGAATCATAATACGGCGCGCAGCAGGCGCACCACATCACATTCCTTGACCGAAGGAGGAGATCACGCGTCAGGCACGAGACATCAACAATCACCACCTGATCGTGACATCTGTAACAGCTGAACGGAACTGAACGTGCTCAAGCTCTGAAGCTTTGGAGCTCTCGAAGCTTTCTCTTCTCCAGACTGGATCGCTACTGAACCTGGCCTGAGCTTGTGAGCTTGGGGTGATCGCCTTCGCGTGTGTGCGGAATTCCAATCAGCTCCCAGGCCGGGGCCAGCACTGACAGCTCCGTCTCTGTCGCACCCTGCCGCACCACCACCACCACCACCGCAGGGCCAGGGCTAGGGCCAGCCAAGCCAAGGATCTCGGGATTGATATCAACACACCTTCTACTTGTACTGTCGGCTTCGCTTACCCCTCGCACCTTCGGCCGTACTCTTCCTTGTTCGAGGCGTGTCTTGAGCAGTTTCTTTCTCCTCCAATTTTGCCTGCTCTACAGTACCCAGATCGAGATCGAACATTGCTCTCACCAGCCTGCACTTCTCTGCAGTGACACCTCACCCACACCACACCATCACGATTTCTTACTGCATGCACGCCCTACACGTTTCAAAGTTGCAGAAAGGGTAATTCGAACGAGGTTACTGTAAGCTCGGTGAGAAAAGAACCTTGGAGTCAGGCAAGGCAAACCAGACCAGGCAAACCAGACCAGGTCCGGTGGTTGGTCGAGCTTATTAACACGCGCACCCACTCACTCACCCACTGCCAATCGACCATCCAACCGTCCCTCGAGTTCCCAACCCAACCCACTGCACCCTCGAGAGTCTTAGCGTGGCACAGGCACATTCCCTCTTTTCTCCCACCCGACCACTCATATCTTCTCGCTCCCTCCTTCAACTCCATAGAACCAATCACCAACGCCATCAAATCCAACCACAACTGCTGCGTCAAAGGCCCCAACCAGCGATAACGATCGCGCCAACGAGTGAACGAACGAACGACTCAGCACTCAGCACTCGGGGAAATAGACTACAGCGTGCAACACGACAGGACGACAGCCATTTCCATCAACCTGGGTCCTAGGCAAATCCGCTCGACAGCTCGATTCCCCATTCTGTCGCAATTCGTGCCTGTGCCCTTGTAGGCTTGCTTGTACCTACCAGATCGACCGACCGACCGACCAACCTGTCTTTGAGGCCTGCTCGAACTGCCCCCAGAACACGGCCAATCCCAACCATCATACAGATCCTCCATCATCACCGGAGCCCTATCAACATCGCGAAAAGCTTCATCACGACCACATTGGTCCTCGTCGCCATCAGGTGATTGTTGTGCCCTGCGGTAAGGATTGTAGCTTTGATCCAGACAACCTCGCTGGATACCTTTGTCGTCGCGTATTGGAGGTACGTTTGGTCCCTGGCGCTGCGGCGGAAATTTAATTCAACGTTGAAGCTCTCCCACAGCGCGGTTACGCGTTGCGCCAGTTGCACTCTGCTCAAGCCTCGAGCAGAAGCGGAATTGAACTGACACCGGCGCCATAGGAACTTGGAAGTACCTGCTCACTAGGATCAAGCTGTTATTGCGCTTCGCGAACAGTGATTGACCCAGCTGCTCCGGCGCATCGCACATCAAACTCTGTATCTTCCCCACCACCCAGAGGCACGGCCTTTCTCCCGACCTCACTGCGTCACGTCGCAAAGAAGCTTCAACGCAACAGCACTTCCCAACACTACCCGCGCATTCCTGATCAGCTCTCAGCTGCTTTAGGATTACTGTCATCGGTCTCCCGCCCCCGTCGACAAATATAGGTTATTGCCGGTGAAGCTGATTGACAAGGTAAGCCTAGTTTTGCATGCCAGTATGCATGGCCAACGCATCACACTGGTCAAGGCAAAAGTCGACACCGGCCCCAACTTTCCCACCTCCCAATCGCTCTTCATGCTTGTTCCACCGTTGGCCAAACATTATAACTAATTCTTGTGGTTGGATAGGCATTGCGAAACCGTCGTTAATACTGGGGAAGCCGCCGCCTTGTTACTCCAGTGGCTCGTGAGATTTACCTTAGGGTCGGACCGTCCGTGAAGCTCTCTTCACCACAGTTCCTCGAATAGCCTCAAGCCCAACACCGCCTCATCGACCTCACGTGGAAGCTCCAACTGAGCCTGATCCGCAAGCCTTACCTCCCGCTAGAACGCCTCCGACTACATCAGCTTGCATATGTTGTGCTGCGGCCAATTGCGGTGTACACCTACCACATCGCCTGCCAGCACATCCACGCATATCAAAACCAGAAGAACTCTTATTCACTAGGTGGACGTCGTCGACCTCGAGTTCTTTGACAACACTTACCAACGCGCTCGCACAATCTGCGCAACTTCGAACTCATCTGAAAGCTCTCCCAGGACGCTTTCGAACCAAACAACACTGGACATTATCTGCGCCCATCTCGAAAGCGCGACTTCTGCCTGTTCAATCATCTGCGGTCACCAGGCATATCAGTCGACGCGACTTGACCTTTCATATACCCAACGCACCGAAGACCCTCCTAGACACGCATCTAGGAGCTCACAATACAAATGATGGAGTACGCGCATTACCAGCAGCCGGCGCAAGGCCAACACGGTCATAGTCAAGGGCACATTCAAGCTGGATATCCGAATTCAGGTCAACATCCAGGCTCCGGAGCATCCATTACCTCACCATCTCAGCAACCAATTCATCCAAATCACGCGGTACATAACCAGACGTCTCCAATCCTCTCTTCGCAACCGCAGCAAGCCGGTCAGAATGCAGGACACGCCATAAATCAGCAGCTCCAATACGCACCCACTTACTCGGTTCCACAGGCTGGGATGCATTATGGAATGGCAGGTATCACTCCTCAGAACGCGGCGATGGCTGCTACAGCTGCGGCCGCCGGTCAAGCAGCATATCCATACGCGATACCTGACTCGGGCCTACAAACCTCACCTAGGATGGGCGGCAACCCACCTGTGAAGCAAGAAGTATCACGTCGATCGCCAAAGCAAATGAACAATCAGCTCGGTCACAATCAACAACCTCGAAGAATGAGTAATCAAGTTGGGGAGAGCCCAGCTATTGCGAATTCCCAGCCTATCATGAACCACGGAGCACCCCGCCCTTCTGTACCTCCAATGCCTGCAAATCAACATCCACAATCTCCTGAACTGGTTTCCGGAGCTGTTGAGGAATCGCCCTTGTACGTGAACGCTAAGCAGTTCCATCGGATTCTGAAGCGTCGCGTAGCAAGACAGCGACTGGAAGAAGCTCTACGCCTCACCTCAAAAGGACGGAAACCTTATTTGCATGAATCCAGACATAACCATGCAATGAGAAGACCTAGAGGACCTGGTGGTCGTTTCTTGACAGCCGACGAGGTTGCCGAGATTGAACGGACCAAGGGCGATGGAGGAGAGGATGACAAGCCATTAGAAACCCCTGCAAAGGGTTCGCAAAACAGCGGTGGAGGCTCAGGAACAAAGAGAAAGGCGGAATCAGATAACGCCACTCCTAGCAAGAAGACTAAACTCAACGCTGCCCGTAGTAGCGCTGAAGACGACGATGAGGATGAGGATGATGCGGATGACGATGGTTGATCGCCTCACGTCACTTGACCTCTTGGTCAACAAAATCATCTCCTTTGTTACACTCCTTTGTCTGCTTTACGATGACATGATAGCGTTTGATTTCTGCATGTTTTTTCAATTCACTTCATCCGCGATCTGGGACTCGCTTCCAGACTTCCAAATTTTGGATATGACGGAAATATACCATGGGAAAGGGTGGTTGGGGGAGTTTGCTTAGGCTGGTGGCATTGCCTTGGGTCGAGGATTGGGTTGCATAAAGGCGGTTGAGGGGTCTCAACAGGAACACTCGTTTTGCTTCACTTGCTGCTCTCTTTGTCGCTCGCTAAAGAACTAGAATACCCCCCTTTTGTCAAGTCGCATTTTATTTTGCCTTTTTCAATTTTGCACTGTTGATACATTCTCTTCTCTATTATGTTGCACTTTCGACTCTTTCTCCTACGTCGGCTTCATCAGGGTTGGCGATCTTGAGAACGTCGTTTGTGACAATATCTTGCAACTTTGGCTTCTTCTCTTCGAAGGGATATGAAATGGGTGGGAATGGGATGGAATAGAAACTTGGCACACTCACGTGAACTCAAAAACATACAGAATGGACAGCGCAACAGGGCTACTTGTTTGCTTGCTGACACTGGGAAGCGATTATGGAAATTCGACTTGCGAACTCTTGATGATCTTTTCCTTTTGCTTTGTTTCTTCTCCTTTGTGCTTGAATTTGTGGAGGAGAGAAGGGAAGGGCATGAGATGGGCTATGCTGTGTCCTGTATCATATTTTTCAGTGGTGGGAGCGAGGGAGGGAGGGAGATACCACAAGTAACAGAATGGAAAATTGTCAATATAGACTTGACTTGACTTGACTTGATCGCTTCCTTGTGACCATAATACATTCCGTTTCAAGTTGCTCAAATGATAATTTGCAAGTTTCATTTGCTATTCAGTAGCAGCAACATGAACTTAGCCCTCGGCCTCCATTACTTGCGATTCTAGGTATCCAAGGTCAACGAACGACATTAATTGAACTGCGATGTCCAAGTAGCTCAGAATATCATACGATACTTTTACATGACTTGGTATATATCAGCCTGCCAATACATAAAAACATCCAGGCTCGTGCCCCTCAAGCAAAGTGCAAAGTGAAAAGTGAAAATCGAAAACTGCAAATCCGGGGTCCTCTTCCTTGTCCTGCACTCGTTGCTGGCTGTTGGTTGGCTGAACTTGCATCGGTCGCATGCTGATCCTAGCTCCACCGATTCCGCTCCCAGTGCTCCACTCCCGTCCCCTGACGACTCAAAAAAAAGCTCCTTGGTGTTGATGTACATGCAGGTGTGCGTGCTTTGCAAAGAATTTCTATCTCGACTTTTCTTGCCCTCTGCATATCTCGACCTCGGAGCCTCACGTCCTCTTCGACTCGGTCTACTACTCTTCAGTGTGCTTCTTATATTGAATTGGTCTTATCAATTGAAGGAATCGCGCCATTTGATCGTTCATTCGACTCAACCGATTTGAAGGACTGAGATAAGGAGGGACCTGCACAACCACGACACGAAACGGAATTAGAATCAGACAAGATGTCTCCTATAATTGCAGGGCCGGGTTCGGCGTCGAAAGATTTCAAGAGGGAGTCGACTGTTGCGAGGTTATTGGGTTCTGGTATGTCTTCTCTGTTGGGGCTCTGTGGAAGGAGATATTAGAGGAGAGATTGGCTGACCGACTGATTGGGATTACAGGATCCGCTGGTATTGCTGAGTTGGCTGTTTTTCACCCGGTATGTTGGCTACATTTGTCTGGAGGGGATAACAGAGGGCAGGCGGAGGAGAGGAGAGGACATCCAGGTTAGAGGGAACAGGTTATGGACAGTGGTTATTGCAGATGAAGAGCAGGGGGGTCGATATCTAGCATTGGAAGGGAAAGGAAATGATAGGGGAAGAGTGCTTAGCTGACGGTACTCTGGACAGGTCGATACCATTGCGAAGCGCTTGATGAGCAACCATGGAAAGGTATGTCGAACCTCTTTGTCTCGAGTTTTGCGCCGAATCGATCCATACACAACATCCGATTCAGATCCGTATGCGATTCTGCATCGGGCTGCAGTTGCGACACGGATTCGGGTCGTATGGGCGATACCCATAAGAACAATTGGCTAATTCTAGGCTTGAATAGATTGTGGGAATGAAGCAGTTGAACACGGTTATCTTCAAGGAGAAGGCTACGGCGACAGCGGGAAAGAAGTTCTTTAGCTTGTTTCCAGGATTGGGATATGCGGCTGGTTATAAGGTATGTGTTGAGTTTTGCAATCGTAAATCTGAATGGTTGGGTCGGAGGGGAGGGAGAGGATTGGTGGAAAGTAGCTTGGACAGGACGAGCTATGAAGGCATCTGTGGTTGAGAAACAAGGATTGGAAGAGAAGAGAAATGGATTTGCAATTTGGACTGACAGTACTGCACAGGTTCTGCAAAGAGTATACAAGTATGGAGGTCAACCCTTCGTCCGCGATTACCTCGCGAAGAACCACGGCTCGACCTTTGATCGCACATTTGGTGAGAAGACTGGAAAGGCTATGATGTCTTCTTTCGCTGGAAGGTAAAACTTGATTAATTCAAACTTAAATACAAAGAAGGACGCTAACAGAAATACAGTATTATTGGTATTGGAGAGATCGTCCTCCTCCCTCTTGATGTCCTCAAGATTAAGCGCCAGACAAACCCGGAAGCTTTCCGCGGAAGGGGTGTAGTGAGAATTGTTCGCGATGAGGGATTCGGACTGTACAGAGGATGGGGATGGACTGCTGCACGAAACGCTCCTGGATCATTCGCTGTAAGTGCCCGACTCACTCGGATTCAAAATGGTCTGTTTGTAAGGCTCAAGTACTAATGTTACCAGCTTTTCGGAGGATCTGCCTTCACCAAGGGCTATCTCTATGGCCTCGACGACTACAACAAAGCATCCTGGCTCCAAAACTTTGTTGCTTCCATCGCCGGTGCCTCTGCTTCCCTCCTCGTTTCCGCTCCTCTCGATGTCATCAAGACCCGTATCCAGAACCGCAACTTCGAAAACCCTGAGAGTGGATTCAAGATTGTTGGAAGTATGATGAAGAATGAAGGTGTTTCGAGTTTCTTCAAGGGATTGGTTCCTAAGGTATGTTCACCCGTTCCTCCTTGCGCTGAACTTGGACGCTGTAAAGCTTGATTAGGCATTGTAATGAACTGACCCGAGATAGCTTCTCATGACTGGTCCAAAACTCGTCTTCTCCTTCTGGCTCGCCCAGACACTGATTCCAGCATTCGATATTGCACTTTCCAAGAAATAGATTCATCATATCCGTCATTGGAATACATCTTCCGAGCCAAGGATAGATAGATATGAACGAGGTGTATTAAATGGACTTGATCGGTCGGACAAACATCAAAATAAGGCGCGGCGTTCTTCGGTACTTTGGTTTGGAAGTGAGGACGGGAGAGATGATAGAATAATACAAATGGCATGGATCTTTGCGACGGCTTGCATTAGATTTATGCCCTTCTGCTTCTGTGTATATAGACACTAAAAAGTTACTAAGTAGAAAGCGATGAAGGATGGGAATGCGAAAGAAACTCAACTCATGAAAAGTTGGTAGGCATCTGTTATCTATGAAGAATGCCTTCAAGTACTCGATTGCGTAGCAGTGACTTCCTTGGCAGGGCGAATGATGGCGCATATCAGCGTTTTGGAAGCCAGTAAATCAATGGAAGCGAGGTAGCACTTATTAGGTAACCGCACGAGCAGGACGAGGCAGGAAGACAGCCTTCTCTGTTTACCTGATCTTGCATCTTGGCTTCTTACCCGATTGGCCTTTAAGCAGTGGATCGTCCGAGGTCGGAAAATCATGCGGGAGCAGCCGCAGAATCCCATGCAGCCCAGCCCAAGCTTAAGCTTCTTCACCTTCAATACAACTCCACGCTACACGACACGAAACCACACGCAGACCACAGGAAGTAGAAAACAAAGCACGCAAACTACTCGAGTTTATCCCAAGCCAAAGTAAAGGGCCATACATAGCCCCATCACAGTCCAGCACCACGAGGTCAGGAAATAGAGGAAAGGAGTACAAAAGTCTACTACAAGAAGAGCAAGAAATTACCCTGACGATGCCACCCCTCCCAGCACCACCAGCACACCTCATCTCCCGCATCGGCGACCCCCTCTTCGCGATCTTCATCGGTGTCGGAGCGGCTGCTACGAGAATAAATAGGGAGGAGAAGGAGGCGGGAAGGAGTACGGGGCAGACTGTTGAGAGTGGCTTGAGGAGGATTGGGCTGGGGGGTTGGAGGGGTGGGAAGGGTGATGATGCGGTGGGGAGGAGGGCGTAGGATGGGGTTGAGGGCGAGACGAGGGGTTTATAGGGATTAAGGAATTCGGGAGGATGAGGGACGATGTGAGGGGAGAGTGTGCATGGGGGATGAGGTCAGGACGGACGAATGGTTAAAGAGGGAAGGGGAGGTGCTTCATGTCAGTGGAAGAGGAAGGTGAGGTGCTATTGAGGATCGATTAGGGATAATGACTGGGAAAGAGAGGAGAAATTGCCTATGCTAGTGGCTGAGGCTAGAGGTGGTGCATATATACTGGTGTAAGGAGTTTGGGATATTGCCTATGGCTCTGGCTTTTGGATTCGGTGGCTAGCTCCAGAGCTGAAGCGGGATGAGGACTGTTCTGTATGAGTAGGATACATTGAATGGACCGCTTGGTCACCAAGCCGCCGAAAAAAACGTGGATCATATTGGCAGAGAATGATCGTAAGATTTTTGAGAATCTGTCGCGCAATGGAGTCGATTTGGCTCGTGACGTTCGTCGCGGGTACCTATCCACTTCATCTCTCAGCGTATTATGTGTGGAGTGACATTGAAGATCTATTCTCAATATACTCAGAGAATGATTATACATTTTTTGAGCTCAGAACCTTACATTAGGTCCCTTTCAATCAGACATGCAGCACCAAGCAGGTCTGCTGCCAAATCAGATTCTCGGGCATGATGTTAACTGAACGTCAAGTGCACTGTACATTTCAGTAGAGAAGTGACGTTCACAATGCATTCAACGGTCCCGCTCTGATTGGCACCCCGCCGTCATATTATCCTGGTTTGAAACCGCATTACTTTTGATGGTCTTTTTTGTGACTCTACTGAGATGGGTAGCCCATTCATCTTTCTCTCTCTCCCGTTTTGCTCAGGGAATGTTGCTGTCTGGCATATCTTCCGAACAGAACACTGCTACTGAACTTTCCATTAAGCACTCCAGTCCTTTGACATAGCGTCTGAACCCCGATAAGTATGTAGCTGCATATACTTAGGAGTTGCCTGTTTGACTTCCATCAGAGCAGGATAGTTCTCAGCATGCCGTGAAGTTCGACGAGACATAATATCAGTCGCCGACTGCTTCTGCAATTCACACCCAAAAGGCTAATGTTGAGAAAGTAGCTCTTTGAATTCGAAAGAAAATAGGTACAACTGTGGTCAGAATGATTTTTTTTTAGCTCACATAGGGAACTGGCCAGTAGGCTCTGCAATTTTGAGAGCCAGCGCATTCTCAAGAAATATCACTGAATTCAAAGAAGCGTCATGCTTTCCAGTTCAGCACTTGCTGAATCTATCAGAGAGTATGATTCTCAAAGCAGACCGGAAAAAAGCTGGCATATCACGGTCAGAATAGAACTCAGACATCGCAAATATGGCAGAAAGCATCGTATTGTACCTATTCCCAAGCCCGAAGAGATGAAAAGCAGTCGACCACGCATTCCTTAACCAGCCTAGACAACTCGTTACTGTATTCCCCCACCTAATTCCCCATCCACGAAACGATTCCCCAGTCCTCCCGAAGACCACTACTGACCATCTCTGAGTCTGCCGAAAAGGGAATAAAGGAGGGTAAAAACTGCCATTTGAGGATTTGGGTTTCGTTCATGTTGCACAAGAGGTGGTAGGCGTGAGAGGTCAAAGAAGGAAGCCGGCCTGACCCATCCCAACCGTCGTTACATTTCGCCGCCGTTGAGTCCCGCAAGAACGCCGAAGAGAGAATACCGAAGAAAGCATGCTAGGAAGTATGGAAAGAGGTCGAAGGTGGCGTGGCGGAGTTAGACGGAGGGAAAGTCACCGAAGGTGTTCTCGCCGGAGTATGAGATGTACAGGAAACTGTGGAATGTAATGTTAGCTTGCAGTTTCTGTGATAGTTTGACTTATGTATTTCTGTGCTTTTGAGAGGGCACAAGGCTGGGTATCTAAACTCGCCGGCCCCACTCTCGATAAGAGCTATGATGTGATGTATAGTGATGTGACGAAAGAGAGACAACATACCCATCCTCGTCCTTGTGCTCCTCGTAGATACTGCTCATGAGCGCGGCAGTAGGTGGCAGGACCTCATCGACGAAGATGAAGATGGCCTTCTCGGGGGAGAGCTTAATGCGCTTGCGGATTACGTAGACGAACTGACCGACAGTAAGGTCGGCGGGAACGAGGTACTTCTTCTTATCGATCGTTGCGATATCCGACTTCTCGACCTTCTCGCAGATGACTGGAATGCGGTCGGAGTACTTTTGACGCTGGAGAGAGACAGATGTTAGCTACATTGCGCGGCGTCGCGGAGGAGGCTGGATGAAGGAGGGGAACTCACGATACGCTCAGCCTCGGCCTTTCTCTTCTCGAAGGGGTGCTCGTCCTTAAACTTGGATCTCATGGTGACGGAGTTGAATATTTGTGCTTGGTGTGGTCTGGTTGTCTTGTGTTGCGGTGTTCTTGTGGTAGGAGGTTGGGTCGCGGGGTTGCTTTATGAGGAGGGAAGGTCGAGGTTGGCTTACAGCATGAGGGAAGCCTAAATCGCCTGAACGATAGCGGGCAGTGGGCAGCGGTGAAGTGCCACTTCAGATAGGTGAGTCAGCTGGTCGGTCTCGCACGTGATGGTATTTCCAATCTAGTCTCAGAAGGTGGCAGTGATTTCAGTGATGATTCAACGCCGTGATCAGTAATAGGGGAAGTGAATCAGCTGCTACATTACAGTATTCAAAACGACACTCAGATTCGTTGTTGTTCCCTCCGCATCCATCACTTTGTTCCTGTTCCTAGCACTTACTGATAGCCACTCTTTGATTGGCCACTTTCCGTACCTGAGCTTATGTAAACAAGATCTGCCATTCGAACTTGGCAAACAGCTCGCCTTCCTCGGTGCGGATGAACCCTGCAGATAAATGGTGCGATGACTTCTTCCGTATCGTGTCAATCGAGGTCATAAACGTGCCACCACCCTCCTTTCCTTCTCTACTCTCTCTTCTGCCGTCCACTATAGTCAGCCAATTTCTTGATTGTGGTCTCATGTCTGTTGTACGATAGCAAGGTCTTTTTGCTGCAGGTTGCAGCTTTTCTACATAATGGCCTCCCTCCGACCATGTCTACGCCTATCGAGGCCGAAATTCCAACCTCAATTCTCCCAGCATATTCGACTTCGCAGAACATTCGCAGACGGTCCTAAACCTCCCAATCCGCGTATTCGAGAATCTCGCAAAGGAGTCTTGTTCCCCAAAACCAGAATTGCCGTCGGTATTGTGTTCATTGGAGCTATGATCTATTCCATGGTAGCTTCCACCCCACTAGCATACTAGCAGAATGCAGGCTGAGATGATACAGGCGACAGAAGAACCCCAAAAGCTAGATCCGCCCTCAATTGCTGAGCGAGATGCCCTTGCTAAGCGTGAGTCTGGTGTTACCAAGAACTCACCCATGCGCCTGCGTATGGAAGAGTTCATAAAGGAACAACAGAAGATAATCGTTGCCGAGCTCGAAAAAGTTGATGGGAATAAGTTTCGAGTGGATACATGGACACGCGAGAATGGCGGGGGAGGAATCTCCTGCGTTCTGCAAGACGGGAATGTCTTCGAAAAGGCTGGTGTGAATATCAGCGTTGTCTACGGGAACCTTCCTCGACCAGCTATTGAAAAGATGCGTGTGAATCACAAGGCTATTGACCCCGATGTCCAGTCACTGGAGTACTTTGCATCCGGTTTAAGCATGGTCCTGCATCCGATCAATCCTATGGCGCCCACTGTTCATCTCAACTACCGATACTTCGAGACGGCCAATGCTGATGGAACATCGAATGCATGGTGGTTTGGCGGCGGAACAGACCTGACGCCAAGTTACCTTTTCGACGAGGATGCGATCCACTTTCACAAGACGATCAAGGAGGCATGCGATAAGCACGACAAGGACTACTACCCTCGCTTCAAGAAATGGTGCGATCAATACTTTAGCAATAAGCACCGGAATGAGACCCGTGGTGTTGGCGGTATCTTCTTCGATGATCTGGATGAGAAAGAGAAGGATCAGGAGAACACTTTTGCATTTGCGCAGAGTTGTCTGAAAGCTTTCTTACCATCATATCTTCCAATCATCAACAGGCGGAAAGATATGCCATACACCGAAAAGGAGAAGGAGTGGCAGCAAATTAGAAGAGGAAGATATGTGGAGTTCAATTTAGTCCATGATAGAGGGACTGCTTTCGGGTTGAACAGTCCCGGTGCGAGGGTAGAAAGTATCCTGATGAGTCTGCCAGCGACGGCTAGTTGGCGGTATATGTATGAGCCAGAAAAGGGCAGTAGGGAACAGAGACTGGTGGATGTCCTGAGGGAGCCTAAAGAATGGGTATGAAATGATTAGGAATTAGATGTGTACAACGTAAATGTAAAATATGAATTCATGGACCTTCCACCACAGACTCCAAGAATCTGAACATCTCAGTGAATTCTTTGTTGACTTGCCAGTAATCCACAAAAGGGGGACTCGTTTAAGCGAAGACATTTCGTGGGGTTAGATCTCCCCTCCATCTCCTCTCATCAACATCCAAGCAGCCTGATGATCCCGCCTTACCACCACCAGCGACCGATACGGACGTGAATCGCTATGAGGCGATAATGACGATCTCTCCTGACCTCCTGTCACTCCCTCATTCTTCACCACACCATCATCGTCAAAATGTCCACCCTCCCCACCACCCGCACTCTTCTAACCTCACTATTCAACACCCTCACAGCCACCACTGAACAACAACAAGCACAGCAAGCTGTAGTCAATGAGCCTTACGACCCGCCAATCAATCCACTTAAATCACTCTCACCCTCTCACAGAGCGCTGCTCTCAACACTGCACGTGCTCTTCACGCCGCCTATGCTGTTGCAAGCTTTGGATCTATTGGATCGGGGCTTAGTTGTTCGGGTTGTCGAGCAGTCAACTGAAGCTATGAATGAGAGTCGAACTCAAGCTGAGGATCGAGAGAAGGGTGATACAGCTGCCGCATCAAAAGGAGCTGAGGCTACGACTACAGAGACTGGAAGAGAGGTCTTCCCACCACAAGCAAACATCCATCTCCCCTCCTCCACACCTCTTCCAGAACCTCAAACGCATCCCACCTCTACTTCTCTACCTCATCATCAAGTCCCACTACCATCAGCACTGTTGAATCCCAAACCTCAAAACGCATTCTACCAAGTCCGCTCCTCTCAACCCCCAAAATCCCGTTTCCGAGACGCATCCTCCTCAACGTCTAACTCAAGCAGTAATATCTACATCGTCCGACTTGAAGCTTGGAATTGCAGCTGTGCAGCATTCGCATTCGCGAGTTTCCCAGCTAGTTCGGTGTATCCTTCCAAATCACCTTGGAATCTGGATGTAAGGCTCGATGAGGATGTTTATCTGGATGGGTTTGGCGAAGATGGTGACGAGGAAGGGGGAGAGGAGGGGAAGTGGGAGTTTGGTGGGATGAGTTGGGATGGGAAGGGTGCTGGAGGTGGAGGTGGTGGAGGAGTCCCATGTTGTAAGCATTTGCTTGCTTGTGTTTTGGGGGAGAGGTGGGGGATTTTGAGGGGGTATGTGAAGGAGAGGTTTGTTTCGAGGGAGGAGATGGCTGGGTTGGGGTGTGAGTAAGTGAGGGAGTACTGGCCTGGTTTCCATTTTCATGTCACTTAGGTGGTATGGAAAAGTAACGTTATGTCTGCTTAGAAGAGTATGTTGGCAACCGGAGAGGAAAGTATCTGTGGTTTGCTGACAGCCGGTCATGGATCCCCAAGCCCGGGGTTGAGGAAAGGTGCTTGAGCATGGCGCATTTGGAGCGTAAGTAGTGTGGATAGGCATTGGTACAATACTGGTTTTCTTGCGGACTGTAGATCCAGAAGTTCTGACATAGTCAGTCTGGCAAGGCTATCATGGCGTTATGGAGCATTGCAGAGTCGCTTTTTGCCAGGAGAAGAAGTAGACGAAATGAATATGTATGAAGACAATTGCGTGGCTGCTATTAATCTGCAAGCTACGCATCTATGATATACAATGGCATATCTCCATGAGCCGAAATATGCCTGCCAGTCCGCCGCTCTGATGCCCCATGAACACCGCTCGGAGAAGAACTTAACGCCGTCATCCATACATTCATCACTTCTTTTTGTCCTTGTCCTCTTTCTCCTTTTCTGCCTCCTTGCCCTCCTTCGCTTCGCCATTAACGCCATTCACTCCAATCGCCTTCTTGTCTTTCTCGTCCTTGCCTTCTTCCTTCTTGGCCTCCATGTCTTCTTGCTGCTGACGATTCTGAATCTTGTTCTCAATCAGGTCGTGGAAAGCGGTGATGGCGCGAATCAAACTGCTTAGGTAGATGGCCATGAGTTGATCATTGGTCTTGATGCTCATAGCATGGGCAAGCTCGCTGTTGTTCTGTACTGGTGCGTCGACGCCGTTGGGGATATGTGAGGAGGCTTTAGGTGTTGAGAGGTTGGGGAGGAGGTTGAAGACGTCTTGGAGGTTGCCGAGGATTGCGTGGTTGACGGGTAGGGATCCATCAAGAACCTTTTGGAGGTATTGGCCGATGTCTCGTAACCGTAGATGTAGTCCTTGCAAGGATTGTAGTTGGTTTGTGATTCTCGTCGACAGAGTTCCCACCGCCACGTCCCGAATGTCTCTCAGTAAATGCTCAACTCCAATCTCCTCTGCCTCTTCAGCTTCGATGATTGAAGGTGTGTGTACGAAGGTCTTGGTTGTGGTGGTTCCGTCCTAAATTTGTCAGCTGTACCCTGCGAGGAATACTTAGGGCCTCATACATCCTTGATCTCCTCTACTGCGAAGTATGCATCTGTAGGTACGCCAGCCTCCTTCGGTTGAACATCAATGATGACCAGCAAAGGATTTGGTGTATATCTCTTGAACAGCTCATTGATCTCCAGGTCTGAAGCTCTCAGCTTTGGCCCCGAATGATACCATCCAACCAGCTTCTCCCTCGCATTGATCTTCTTGAACATATCCGCCATAGACTCAACGTAGTTGTGATCTAGAAACCATACTGACGGATCTTTTTCGTCTTCTTCGAAGGGAACTTTGTCAAGAGTTAGCATTGGAATGACCCCAGATAATCATGTATGTGCATACCTGCGAAGCTGTTTGATACCCGTACGTTCTTCCCATCATTTTGTCCTAACAGAACTCCAACCACTCGCTTTCTGGCCGATTTTCCCGAGCGTCCATAATGGTCTGCGACCGATAGTAGGACCAGAGGCGCAACAGAGACGGTCCTGGAGACCAGAGTGAGAGTTTCTGCTGTGGTTGCAGGCATTTTGGATGGGTGGTTGTGGTATGAAGAGTCGACGATGTTTACAAGGCGAGCCAGGCTACTCTGTATTCGCATGCTCAGACGAGCTCCCGTTAGCATATGGTCCGAGCGCCAGCCGCCTCATCACGTGCTGAAGAGCCTCTCGGAAATTGCCAAGATTTCATGTTCTGACCGTACCTCCATGCATTGAAGGACGTACTGCAAAATTTGTTGGTGAATGTTCATCAATGTGGATTTTGATTGATGTATACTTTGAAGTTCTTTGAAAGTTCTTTCCTATACTTGGCTTCCGGCGGTCCCCCAAAGTGAGAAAGCTCGTTCGGTAATTCCCTTCCGCCGACGTGGGCCAGCCGAGCTTAGAGAGGTCCATGCTACCTTGAAATAATCCTCGAACTGCCAACCTCACTCTCCAGTCGCAACGCTCTACAAAATTTCATCGCCCTTCCTCTCTCCCTCTAACAACAATCCCTACCTTCAACCGCACCTTGGTCAGGTTCCCTCCATAGATCCATCCACAATGGCACCAATTGGCGATGATGCAGTGCAGTCGCTGCACGAGCTGGTCAACAAATTAGAATCGCGGGTACGAGAGTTGGAGGACAAGCTGAGCCATGCTCAGGCCGGAACCAAGCATACACCGCCTGAGGGCGTAAGAATGATCTTGATGGGACCTCCTGGCGCTGGTACGTAGATGGACTGAATACCTTCCTTTGCATCCAAACAACGATGGGGCACCGGCTAATTAGCTTTGCAGGCAAGGGAACTCAAGCACCCAAGATCAAGGAGAAGTTTTCCTGCTGCCACTTGGTAGGTTCATACGAGATTTTCCATTGAATTATGGCCTAGCTAACCCTCTGCGAAGGCTACTGGAGACATGCTCCGATCACAAGTCGCGAAGAAGACACCTTTAGGGAAGGAGGCCAAGAAGATCATGGACCAAGGTGGACTTGTCAGTGATGAGATTGTCATTGGTATGATTAAGGCGGAGTTGGAGACAAACCAGGAGTGCAAGGGAGGGTCAGCATACACATCACCAACGATTGGCACACTTGGTCAAAATACTAACTGAAAATAGCTTCATCTTGGACGGATTCCCACGAACAGTCGTACAAGCCGAGCGCCTAGATCAAATGCTTGAGAGCAGAAATCAAAAGCTACAACACGCTGTCGAGCTCCAAATTGACGATGGTCTCCTGGTTGCGCGGATAACTGGTCGATTGGTACACCCAGCATCTGGCCGATCATATCACAAGATCTTCAACCCACCCAAGGAGGAGATGAAGGATGACGTTACTGGCGAGCCATTGATCCAACGATCAGACGACAATGCCGAGGCTCTCAAGAAGCGACTTGTCACCTACCACCAGCAAACCTCCCCAGTCGTTGGGTACTACCAGAAGACCAAGATCTGGAAGGGAATTGATGCTAGCCAAGAACCTGGTCAAGTGTGGAAGAGCCTCCTCGGAGTGTTCGAAGCAGAGAAGAAGGCCAAGAGCGGCGGTCTCCTTAGCAAGATCACCGGAAACTGAGTTGTAATTGGTGGAAGGGGCGGTATTGGGGACGGAGTGAACTTGATGTGAGATGAGACGAGATTTGCATAGATTCCATAAAAGTTACTGGGCAGTTCTTTTGACTGGGTGGGAGAATATGTTCGCATCACTCACGGCGCGGGAGGGAATGACTGAATGGAGGAAGCAACTGCACGAGCTGTACGACCACTTAGGAAGCATGGGTTTCATGCCTGCCTGCCTACAAATAAGGGCCCTTGTATGTAGCATTAGGTTTAATTTTTCTCCCCATTCGTTCCGTACAGTATCACGAAATTAAGACAACGTTAATGTGCAGGATCTGGTTATAACATCCCATCCCAGTCACCCATTCCCAGCTATCTGGCTTGTTTTTCCGGGGAAGTCGGTTTCCCCATGCTCATGCTTCTGTGTATTGTACCGCGTGTCAAGGTCTGCGAGCTTAATGGTGGAAATTTCGCAGTTTCTGCATTCCGGATATGTCGACGCCCGTTCCATGAGATCGGTGAGAGGTGAGGCGAGGTGATGTGAGATGCCGAAGGGGAAGTTACACGAGGTGGTTGTGTTTTCGATATACGCCTTATCCCTCCATGTGATGCTTGGATCTTGCATCATGTCTGCAACAGTGGCTCGAGTCTTGCGCGTACAAAAAGATAAGGGATTTTCAGGTCTCGATCTTTCTTTTTGTTTACCAGAGGCAGACGGCTGGAATTCTTTCCCCTGCTTTCTGTGATATATAGCCTCCAAACCTCTCTCAGTGGCGTGCCATTCTTACTTGCTCGAACTTGTGAGCAACTTTATCTTTGCTTCTATATCTCTGTTCAGGTGGCAGAAAGCAGTATGTCTTCACCGACGAACGCGAATCGTTCAGATCACCGCCGCTCTATAAGTGCTACCCAAGGCGTCCCAATGAGCATCTTCAATCCGCAGCTTATCGATGAAGCTCGTAGGACCTCGGCCAACAAGGAGCGGAATTCCACAGGTACTTCTCAGGTGGCTCGCTCAAATAGCAGTCGACATTCTCGGCGGGTCGGTAACACTTCCTCCATGCTCAAAAGCCGAGATTGCACGAGGTTTCTGTGGGGAGGCTAATGAGATACAGAGTCATCATAAGGTCGTTTCTGTGAGTGTTACTGCTGCTGTTGTCAGCCATGATAATAGCAACGATGAGAGTGATCGGAGGATACGGAGGAGTATGAGTACCCATCATGTAGATCTCCCTTCTTTGCAGTACAGACCCCCAAAAACTGAAAGGACTAACACCACCGAGTCGTCCACCACCAAAGACCAATCATCCTACACTCGCCCAGTCGGTCCAGAACTTGTGTCCATCAAGCAACCGTCGTGCACAGGTCTGCCTCCACAATGGACAGTCGTCCATGACCGCTTCATTGCTTACCTCGCTACCCACGCTCCATTGGACAGGACGGGGAAGGTCCAGCGGAGGGAAGAGAGTAGAGAGAGGTGGCGTAATGACGATATTACCCGCCTTGTCATGGAGAGATTTGTAGAATTGGATGGCTGTGTAAGTACTTATCTTTCTCTCACACTTTGAGATTTCTTTACATTCCGAGTCGGAAAAGTGGCTAGGAGCCTTTGAGTTCCCGGAAAGCGATCTCGTTCGTTGCCGCTTCAACTTCCGATACGCTACTAGGTCAGTGACAAAGTGCAAGAACGGTGATGTGCTGGAGCGCTTGACAGGTTCTCAAGTATCGTGGGGTGTTGACAGATGCTGATGGACTTCAAGATCAAAGCATGTATGATCGAGAACCGTCTGGCGTTGCTAGATCAGGCAGGAGACAACGACTACTTCAAGATGCCGTATGGAGCATACAAGTATGAGAAATGGGGCTGGGGGGTGTGAGCACCTCCGTGATTGATCTTTATGTGGCTAGAGTTCATCTGGAGAGGACTTGAATGAGTAGTCGCTCTTGAGAAGCAAGTCCTCGGTCGTTTTCGAACGGGGCCTTCCCTTGTAACTCATTTTGCGAGCGTCTGCGAATATCTGCCTTGATTGATGGAATTTCTGGACCTTCGTAGACAGGAACTTCCGTGCTTTTTAGGATGCCAGTCTCTAGTTATTTGTGATCTTCATCGCTGTCTTGTTTGCAATGAAGTAACGAGAAGCGCGGTCAAGGGGCTAGTTATCGAGCGAGACAGTTTCCCAGATGAACGAGGCATTACCAGGAATCAAGTACTTTACTTTCTTTGCTCTGCAGTACAATCTCTCGGTATTAGCTATTTTAGCAAGTACATTTTCGAGCAAGAGGCTTCCACCAGTCCGAAACCAAAACATCGTACGAGAATGACTCGCCTAAATGTCCAATGCGGACCAGGAAAACACTCCCGACAGATCGCAACTTGTCCCATCTCGTCTCACTGACATCTGCCTCTGCCATCTCATCTTCAGATCTATTCCTTCAACAAGACCCCGATCGATCTCCCCAAGACAGGCAAATCCCCTTTCTTCAAGCCACAATCCCTTCCCTTCCAATCCCCGGCTCAGCCCCCCGTCCAATCAGCACACCCAAATGTGCACGCTCCCGGAAATGGGATCCGCAACCATCGCCCCTTTCTCGATTATCGAGACTGAAGATTCGTCGGCGAAGAAGTCCGAACGATGTGAGACTTGCAACAAAAAGTTTGGGCATGAGAAGAACAGGAAGGATTCCAGTCAGGGAGAGCAGACGAGGAGTGGTGATTGGTGCGTTAGGGGTGAGAGGCTTGACCGGCTTGTTTGGTCCGAAGCGGATCGTCGATGCGATTTCATTTTGTGGGAGCCTTAACCCAGGCATCTATTTTGAAGCGTGAAGAACCGGAGTGCTGAGGTGCTTAATTTTCCTGGGTTATTCCGGGTACGACTTGCTGGTGTGAATTTTGCTTGTTGTTACTACTGCCTGTTTTGGAAATCTGAAAGTCAATGTTTAACGTGCTGCCGTACTGTGTACAATATTGCTGGCATCCAAGCCAGAGGGGAGGAATCATGAAGGGAAACGAATTGGCACACCCATCATTTCATGCTAAACTAGCCAGCCAGGGTGGATATGGTAGCCAACAGAAGCAAAAGCCAATAGTATATAGGTGATGTCTAAGGGGTATACGCAAACACAAGAATTCCACCAAGCTGGCCTTCCTTCTATCCATAAGAGCACATCTAGCGCTTTCATCCCACCACTTACTTCCCCCGAATATCCATGCTGTCAACCCGCTCCGTGACACCCACTCTGTCTGTCTCCACAGAATCCTCCGAATGCAGGCGTACATATCATGATATATTCTATCGCTAGCAGATCTCGACCTCTAGATGCTGCACTAGCGCCTTGAAAGCGTGTTCACCATTTGCCGCTGCTTGTTCAGCCAACTCTTTGGAGCGTCCTGCCTCCTCTGAAGGACGACATGATTGCTCTGCAGGCGACTTGTTAGGTCGTACCAGGCTGTAGCCATGAGCGTGTTTTCACGCGTAAGATTTTTGATCATAGAATCATTTGCCGCCTGGAAAAGAGCGTTAGCAATTGTAGGCCTGACGAGAGTACATCAAAGTTAGAGGCTAGGGAAGAAGCTATGGCACGGTACCTTCTGCGCTTCTGGAGTGTTCTCCTCGGTGGTTTTGAGTTTTCGTTGAAGATCTTGGATGAGAGAGTCTTGCTTGTGGAGTTGCTGTGATGTTGTCAGTTTTCTTTCGTTTCTTTCGTATATAATCTGTGATGAAGGAACAATTGGAGAAAGTGGTTCGATTGGAGGACGAGAAGAGGAAGCGGGGCATCACGGGGGGTTTCCTGCACAAAACGGTAGTTTGCTGGCTTACCTCTCTTAGCTTCTCTTCCGCTTCGATTGTAGCTCGGGCGTGAGCTTGACCATCAGCCGTGGACCCGGAACCGTCTTTGGCCGCTGAGAGATCCTGCATAAGTCTATCCTTCGACAAGAGTGCTTCGACGAGCTGAGTTTTTTGTTCGTTAAAATCTGAGGTCAGGTCTCTGTGCTTTTTCTGTAGATCAACTAAGTCATTTTGGAGAGAAGAGCTGATGAGCTCATGGGCGGCTTTGAGGCTGTTTACAGCATCGACTTGTTCTTGGTCAACTGCGGCCACTAGACTGGCATTAGCATTACTCTGAAGTAGAACTAGCTATATGGCACTTACAGTCTGACTTCGTAGACACAAGGTCACGGTCACGGCCGGACAGCTCGGATTGCAATTCAGCAAGCTTGGATTTGGCGTTGGTAAGCTCTTGGTTGGTTTCGAGATATAGCTTCCGCGTGTGCATGATAGCTTCTTCCCTATGAACCGTTCGTTAGGATCCGAACACTTCTAATTCTGATTGACTGATCTATGGCTTGAACTGACTTTTCACCTGCTGATTCACTTATCATTGCACTGAGCTGCTCCTGTCCAATCGTGTACTTCTCGGTGAGGTCACGAAGATTCTCCTGCAGCCGCTTCTTGACCCTTTCGGCTTCTTCTAGATCGATGCGTAGGGTGGCGTTGGTCGTACCCGCAGTGTTGCTCTTTAGGAGCTGGTTCTCAGCCTTGAGTCGTGAGATCTCAAGTAAGAGATTTGGTGTCGGATCTTCACTTCTTTCCAGCTCTTCTTCGAGATTCAACCCGCCTTGCTTTCCTGTAGGCGAGTCTGGGGTTGTTGAGTCTGCCAGATTACCGGTTTTAATCTGCTCTTGTAATTGGTCAATGAACTTTTCATCATGTTGCTGTCTAGCAGTGAGGACTTGGAGTTGGTCATCTCGAAGTCTCAGCTGCTCCTCAATATGCTTCTTCTGAGTCGACAACTCGACGTAGGTTAGCTCGTAGGAATGAAACCTCTGTTGATACTCCTTGAGAGTAGTCTTGATTTTTGCATTGTCGTCATACACCCTATCGAAGTCTTTCTGATTTCCTTGAAGCGTATCGATCTTTTCACGTAGGGCAGTGTTCTCCTTCTCAACCATAGTCAAATGTTCCACCTTTTTCTGGTAGTGATCGACGGTGTTCGCTTTTCTGGAGAGAGCAATGTTGGCGGTTTTGAGCTCCTTCACTTCATCCTCAACCTCAACCAAACGCTGGGCTGCAGGCCGCAGTACTGAAAGTTCTTTGGAAAGTCTCTCCCTTGCTACCCGGTCTGATTCCACTTGACTCTCTTGGCTCGCAATAAGATCTTCTTGCTCTTGTATTCGATGGTTGAGACTCCTGATGTAGTCGGTTTGATCTCCGTCATCCGAGTTCTCCAAAGCTCTCAATTTACTGTCCTGCTTGTTGCTGTGATCCAGGAGTTCATCATGATTCTGCTGTAAGCGTTCGAATCGCGAAATGAAATCCGCGTGCTTTTTCTTCAGTGTCTCATGCTCAACCGCCATGTGGGCAAACTTCTCCTCAAGCTCCAATTCCGCATCGTGGGTCGGATTTGATGCAGCTCCACTCTTGCCAGCCACTACTCCTGTGGTTTCCACTGCATCTGCCTAGGAATGTTGTCAGATGTGCCAACGTGCAGCCCCAGAAGAGATATCTCCAACCTTCTTTATGATACCCGCAATTTCACCCTGCGTTGACGCATCCAATGTAGTTGTGATTTTCGAAACGTATTTCTGCAAGTTGGCCCCTTTGATAGCTGCCATAAGAAACAGCGTTAGAAGCTAGACATGCATGTCAGTTGTGAGAAGTCGGATATCACAGTGTCCCTACCTTGAATGTTTCTCCAGCATCTTCATGCTGTGCAATTGCATTCAAATCCACCGGATTGTCGAGTATAAACGAGTCTAGGCCATCGCAGGTGTTGTTGATATACCGCAGCAAAGACCTGTGGATTGCCTCCAGGTTCTTCTTCTTACCCAGCCATTTCGATGCCCCAACGTCCTTTTCGAGATGTCGTACGGCGTAGCTAGGATCAATGTCCTCTGTAGACAGTCAAGATCAGTACTTGGACATGGCAGAAGAGGTGTATCTGTGTTTCCGGCATACCCAGCATTTTAGCAAAGACAACGCCATCGGTGAGACTTGGAACCGACTCGATCCGAGATTCTAATGGGAAGGTGTTTGTCTAATACTCAATATTAGTGACATCTAGAAGTCCATATCCTGGCAGAAGATCATACCCATTCTAGCAGAGCCAACTCTGTTGCCCTGTTGTACGGCATCGTCGCGTCGAGGTGTTGATCGAATCCGTGGTCGTGTTCAGGCGCAGAATATAGTTGTGCGGGCATAGGATTTCGATTTCTTGGCTTTAGTTCGACATGTGTCTGACATCTTGTTCAGCCGGGACAGTGTTTGGGCACATTTATGCGCGGGTTGTCTTTGATGGAGTTTCCATGATCCTTGGCGCGAGGCTACGTGTTGTACAGAGAGGCTGAACCTGGGAGACACGCTAATGCAGCCCCTATTATTCACCACCGCTACTGAGCCGAAACGTCAACCGCAAGTCGCTTGGGTGCTTGAAAGACTGGCTGATTCGTTCGCATCTTGATTCAAAAGCATGTTCTTGCTCTACCTATTATGTTCTGAACTTTTGCCAGTACTTGAATGAGAAATTATCTTCCCGCTTAATTTTCTTCTGGATTTTTTACCCGACCATCTACCTAATGCAAATGCTTTTGTCAATGTCTATATCCGGCCCGGCAACGTGGACGACGAGCAAGTTCCAACCACGTCAGTATTATTCGAGAGATCTGGAGATAATTCAGGCCTACACCAAAACCACCAAATGCTCCATTCCTACCACCTGAATGCACATAGACAAGACTACAGAGGTCGACAACAAAAATGAAGATATCAATGGCTTCTCGCAGGACAGGATCGGAAGGAACCTGCAATCACCCACGGTAGAATGCCTGAATCTGTTCGTCGTCCGCCCCAATCGATCTCGAGCATACATACCAAAATAGCCTCCTCCAAGTCAAAGAAGCGTGCAGCTGGATTGGAGATTTATTGGTGGCTGCTATCATTGAGTGTTAGCTAGTCGGCCATTTCTGAAGTTCTGGTATTCACACAGCGTATTTCAGGTCCTCTCCACTGACCAATCATGAGTTAAGAGGCGATATTGAATCGCCCTAGTTTGCGTTTAAAGCTTTGAAGCACTCCCCAAAAGCGCATACCTTTTTACCATATATTAAATGCAAGTACTAGAATGAAGTAGAGACTAGGCCGCAGGGCTTCCGAGACCTGCCCTCGACCAGATGAATCACGATTATACAACTGGTAGGGCCAGAGAATACGCATACCACATGAAGTCCTCTGTCCCTGGTGCCTCGTCTGTACATCGCGGCCTAACTGTGGAACAGATTTGAGTACCTTCTCATAAAAATGCGACTCCGATTGAAATGAATGAAAGCCACAATTCGCTCTCTGATTCTCGAAAGTCAACAAAACATCGCTAGTCAATTGCGGCTTTCTGAAGCGAGGGGGCTGCAATGACATCATAAGTAGGGGAATTGAACATAGTATTCCATGGTTCAAGCAACACATAAATGAAGATGAAGGCAAATATTAGAGTAGATGAGGAATGTAGAATAGTTTGTAAGTAAATAATTGAGCATACAGCCCATCTAGTTCTTTGATCGCCATAAGTTCCACACACTCCGAGAGAGCCTACAAGAAGCCGTGGATGGTGTGAGCAGTGCCAGGAATACTGATATCACGAAGACGTCTGACGTTTTGGCTGCAGAAAAAGAATAAGTCATCTCCCACTGGTCTTGCTTCAAAACGCATGTCAATTCGAATGTCTTCTAATCCCGCAAAGCCTCATGCGAAACGCCAACATACCAAAGATCCTAACGCCAAAATCCAATGCTTCCCAACCCATATGTCCATCGCGCCGTGTCCATACTTCATTATCATACCCTCCAACTCGGTCCAGCCGCTGTATCCATCCATTTACAATCCACCATTTACAGACACCATTTGATCTTCCTCGATGACCGCGTGCCAGTCGTTGCCAGCAATTTGGACAGCCTCTAGAGCCTTTGCTGGTGCCTTCGCAGCAAACCCCCTAAGCAGATGTTAGTATCAGTCGCAAGACTGCGTGGACTTGGATGCGTACTTGATAAGTCTGTATTCGTGTGTGATGATTCCGCCAGCGGCCTTGATCGCAGCCATAGCATCATCGATGACGCTGGTTGGCGTATTGTCAGGATAGGAGATGATGACTGCCTTCTGAGGCATGGTTGCTGCGAATGCAATCGCCACGAGGGCAAGGATGGAGATGATGGTGAACTTCATGGTTTCTGTTGCTCTCCTTGCAGAATATTAGTCGGATGCGGCCTACTTCGTCTTTGTCTGAATATCGGAGAAGTATTCGAGTACTTGTAGATCAGATTTAGGTTCAGTATGATTTGTCTTTGTTGTTGTCTTTGTCTTGTGTGTTGAAGAGGTGGATGGGATTTCTGGATAGAAGATGACAGGAGACTTATGAGGGGCGTAGGATTCACAAGGGAGCGTTAGCCCAGTTTTACCCGCCTCGGCGGCAGGTGAATTCGATCGGCCGGTCACCGCAATCAGATCTTGTGGCCTTAATATTATGGCCACAAGTTTAATACTTGCCGGACATGAACGTCGACTCTTGTGCTCCTTTGTTCCTTCGCAACGATTGAACTCCCATTCTAAGTACACCTCGACATCTCGACACCGCGACAGAGCAACAATATTGCGGAAGCCGAACGGACTTTGATACGCCATCTCGAAAGGCGCGGTACATATCATACCACATGGGCTGTTGGGGTGGTGTAGGAGAATTGGCAAACGGCGCAAGGCTGACAGTTCAGTTTGACCTTCAAGTTGGCGGGCAAGGGGGATTGGGCAGTCTTCAAATACACACTTCTAGTTCTCTCTCAGAGTTGAATATCTGTGCGCATGGATCTAGTTAGCTGTCTTTGAAAAGAGCTGTCTCCAGTCGTGGTCGGCGGACAAGAAGCATTTCTTTTGTCTTGACATCTCACAACTATTGCATCTTCTTTTGGCTCCCCATCATCCATCATGTCTTATGGAAATCCCTCTGATGAAGTCGCAGAGGACTTCAAACATGCACTCCTCGACTTGAACTTGAATTCGCGCTATGAAATCAGCAATCTGACAGGTAGGTGGTTTTGAGGACCGAAGGATTCTCTTCCTTATTACATCCTCTACATTTTCCGATACTTTGAATATGGTCCGTGGCTGATTTTGGGCAAAAGTTATCGCAAGAGAAAATACTGAAGCGGCATTGGCTATTTCAGAGGTATTAAAGGCCCATATCAAACAGGTACGAAATGGTATCTCCGAGGAATTGGCATGTTTACTTACCCTTCCAGGTCGCTCCCCCCAAAAAACTCCCAGCTTTCTATGTACTCGATTCTATAGTCAAAAATGTTGGCACGCCGTACACTCTCTTCTTCGGTCGCGACATCTTCGCTGTCTTCATGGATAGCTATGCACGAGTCGATAACAATACTCGGTCCAAGATGGTTGAGATGTTGAGAACTTGGAAAGAGCCTGTTCCTGGTTCGATGGATACTCGACCGGTCTTTCCTGCAGAGGTCACTCGTCCAATTGAGAATGCTCTGATCAAAGCGAGAACGAGCTTTCTCCAGGCTCATCAAGAGCATACAAGAGGTCACTCTCCAGGTCGGGGCCGAACCGGTCCATCACCTACGCCATATCGTGAAACACCAACACCTCCAAACCCTTGTCAACAGCCGCCACCTCCACAACAAAACCAAGCATATCAAGCCCCGGGGTATCAAGGCCCAGCCCAATCTACTCCAAATTATCAAGCTCCAGGATATCAGGCGCCAGCCTATCAAGCTCAGAACTATCCTCCCGGGCAACAAATGTCTGCTCAGCAACCTCCCGGCTACCCTCCCAACTATACTCAACAAGCATACAATCAACCTGCGAATGGACAACAATATAATCAGGCAAATGGCCAGCAATACGGCCAACCGAGTACACAGCAGTATAACCAACCAAATCCCCAGCAACCATATGGACTACCTCCTGTGAGTCGTCATAAATACCAATACTTTGTAATTACTAACAGATACTAGCGACCACCTAGCCAGCAATACTCCCCGCCACCACCTGCAAATACGGGATATTGGCAACAGCAGCAGCAGGGCCCTACTCAAGGTCGAAGCTCAGCTGAGGATGGAATAGCACAATTGAACAGTGATATTGAGAAGCTCATTGCATCGTCAAGGGCAGAGTGGCCTCAAAACCCACACGATACTAGTATAGGAACGAAACTCAAAGCGCTGCTTGATCTTCAGACCATCCTGCAAAGCCAAAAGCTGCCACCTGACCAAATTTCTCTCATTAAAGAACAAGTTGCGCAGCTGTCTAGAGCTCCTCAACCCACACCTAAAATACAATCTCCGATTCCACTTCCTACTCCTGTAGCAGCTCCAGCTCCAGCTCCAGCTCCCGCTCAGCAACCTACGTTGAGCTCAATCCTTGGTCCTGGTGCTCTTGCCGCACTATTAGCTAGGCAAGCTGCGACTTCACAAACGCCTCCAGTACAGGCTGCCTCTATTCAGTCGCCTCCACAAACACAAGCTCAACCATATCAACCGCCTCCGTCAAATGGAGCCTCAGTTGAACCTCTATCATTACTCGATAGGTTGCGGGCTGCTGGCATGCTGCCTTCCACACCGACTCCAAACCCACCACCTGCTACTTTCAACCCACCACCTGCAGGTTTCCCTCCCGGGTTTCCTCCACCTTTCTTGAACACTCCTCCAACCTCACGGACACCACTGGCTGCGATTCCCAATGATGTTGTGCTCAAAACAACGTCCTTGAAGATGTATGTACAGTACCTCCTTCTTTGTAGGAAATTGTGCTAACATGTTCAGTCCTCGACCACATCTCATTTCTAGCCTCTACGAAGGCCTAGGAGCACCATGCACACAATGTGGTAGACGCTTCCAATCCGATCCCGAGAGCAAGAAGAAGAAGGCCGCTCACATGGACTGGCACTTTCATGTCAGACAGCGAATGGACGAAGCCGAAGCCAGAGGTCAGCACCGAAGTTGGTATGTCGATGAACTGGTAAGTATCGATCCCAGCCCCCACCTACCAAATTCCGTCTCACACGTGTACAGGACTGGATTAAATCCCGTGAAGTCGAAGGCGAATCAGGTGTTATCTCTTCAGAGCCTTCCCAGAACACGTCCGCAGCCGCTGCTAGCACGAAACTGCAATACCTACCAGTTCCTGATGATCCCGCTCTCGCGAACAGTATCTGCCCAATCTGTCAAGAGAAGTTCGAGATGAAGTGGCTTGACGAGGCACAGGAATTTGTCTGGATGGATGCCACCAACGTCGGCGGTCGGATTTACCACGCAAGCTGTTATGCAGAAGCCGCGAAGGATGTCACCACTCAAATCAAGCGAGGAACTCCTGAGCCAGTTTTGGGGAAGCGAAAGGCAGAGGTAGGTCACTAAAAGCCCTGTCCTGTTCGCTTCGATTGACAACTTTCAGGATGACCAGATGGCATTTCGGGCAAAGATCAAGTCTGAGCCTGATGTCTAGGTAGTAATGGATCAGCATGAGGAATATCTGCAGATAAACCATTTGCATAGGAGGCACAAAAGTCGACTTCTCAAAAAGCATAGCATTGGAGTGATACGTTGTGATATATGGAACGGTGGCCCATTGCAAGATAGAGGACGAGCACAACAATACAAAAATAATTCAGACGTAGCGGATGTTCCAGCTCCCTTTCGACTCTTAATTACAGACCAATTGACTGAACAGCTCATACACTCCAAAGCCTTCCTCCCCTCATTTCAGATGTCAGCTTCAAGTGGCAAGACCCGAGAGGCTTATAATTCCTCCGGTACCAAAAGAGTTCGAGAAGTCTTCATCGAACCAACACTCTCAAGGTAATCAATCCACCTTAGAAATTCAAGCTTCGTTATCAGTCATGCTAACCCAGTTGCAAATCCAGGAAGGAAATAACAAAATACAGTATACAATCCTCCACGCGCCTTCAATGATCAAACTCAAGTGAGCTTGAATCCATTAGTTCTGGAAGGAAAGAACCCTGTCGGATCGTACGCCTTTTGAATGTTCTTCAATTTCGCATACGTCTCATTACCGTAACCCTGAAGAACTTTCTGATCAGCCATCGCGTCGTTCATAAAAATTGGAGGCTTGTATCCATCGTCAGGTAGTCCTGCTTTGAAATTCGAGCCTTGAACTCCCGGACATGTCTGCTTGGTATATTTCACTACATTGTCCATGATTTCTGTGGCTATGCGGTAGGCGTCTGTATCACCAAGTGTCGTAAGCCATGAAACCGTTACTGCCATCCACATGTGGTCGCCGTTGTCTGGAGACAAGCCAAGAAGGTTTCCCAGTGGATTGACTCGTGCTGAGGCAGCTGGAATGGCAATGGGAACAGGTTGGTAGATGAAGATGAAGATAAAGCCTGGCTGGAGCAGGCCAGCAAGACCTCGGCTTGAAGCGTACGAGACGAAGTTATTGAAGTTCGCGACTACAAGGTCAGTGCCTTTCGGTGCTGGCAAGTTTGGAATTGTTGCTCCCTGTTGAGTAAGTAACGATGGCTGCCCAGGAGTGCCAAGACTGACTTACTCGCAGAACATATCGAAGGCCAAATATACTGCCGAACTTTGCATTTGCGAGGAGCTGTGGACTCGGTCAGTAGGTTTCCTCCTGATCACGAGGCTTTGTTACACACCAAAGAACTATACCATTGTGTTTTGACACTGTCACTGCTTGACGGAATGGCGTTGAACGCGTCGAATACTCCAGGAGGTAGAGTTGGCCCGTTGTAGAAGAAGAAGATTGCGAAGAACTGGTCGAGGTCATTTACGAGTGTCTGGAAAGTCGTGATGATTGCGGCGCGAGGATCGGGGAAGCATTCTGTAAAGTTCTGCGTGGCAGCCAATATTTGGGGGGCAACAGCTCTTGTGTAAGTACGAACTCCTCCCCAGACCTAATATTATCAGACGGAATGGGTTGACGTGGAATAGACAGTACCTACCAGTCCAATAGGAATGGTGTTCACAGTAAATTTTGTTACGATCCCTGGCGACGAGTCAGATACATGTTGAGGTGAAATCACGAACTCTCCGGGAGTCTTTACCGAACTGATTCCCGCCTCCTTTCATTGCCCAGAACAAGTCCGGATTCTCGAAAGCATTCGCATTGACTATGGTCGAATTTGACAGAACAATCTCATAGTTGTTTACTAGGAAAGGATCAGCTAGTGTGGATTAGCAGTCTCGGGGGCTCGCAGATCACAGCTTACTGTTGTCGCATGGCAGACCATACTGAGCGCTCAGGAAGCTTAATCCACATCCAACAAGCAGCCCTCCAACACCAACGTCTCCAAGTCGTCCACCAACAACAGTCAGATTGTACGGCTCCAATGCACTGACAGCATCCTGCCATGTCGCTCCAGGACCGAGATATGCTTGTTTACGGTCTGTTGATAACATCGTGGAACTCAATTGGGACATCGAGATCAATACCCCTCCATCAGTACTCGCAAATCCAGCATTTGGATTGTGCCCACCGCTTTTGGTAGCGAAACCAACACCTGGATATCTGAGGAACACTTGGATGATGGTGGAAACGTCTTGGGCGTTGGTTGGAAACACAACGCATGCAGGGGTCCCATCTGCATTGGCATTGGACCAGTAATGCGACTTTGCATTGGAGTATTCGGCGCTATACTGTGAGATTGGCCAACTTCGTATGGTGACATGAGTTTTTGCGGCAATTTCGGTGCAGCATTGTATTGCTCGCGCAGAGGGTATGCCCGCGACGACGAGAGGTATGTAAGGGACAATGCAACAGACAGCCAGCAACTTGTTGATTTTAGACATTCTGACTCAAACAGGGAAGAGAGAGATCCAAAGGGGGAAAATCCAAAGCGATGACTTGAAATTCGAAACTGCCTAGAATTCTCGGGGGAATGGACTTTTTGGTTCCGTAGTGGCCAATACAGGAAATTGGATGTCACATACGGAAGGAGCAACCCTAACTACCATTGCCTTCAACCCAGCTTACCCTGTCGATACGTCTCATAACTCCGAGTTTAATCACCAAAGTCACGAAGTAAGACCAAAAGGTTGATCTTTTCCAGCCTTAAGAGGCGCCACGGCTGTACAACTGGACTATCATGGTCTTGCATCATCACTCAGACCACGGACCGACTGCTTCATCATGCTCAGTATTTGAGAGACATCCTCGAATACGATCTATCACGACAATGATGATACATATCACTGTGGTACAACCTGAATAGCTGATCAGGTATCAGTGCACGAGTCGCTGATACGGTGCCATATTGCCGAGAGAGACTCGTCTTCAGAATTTTGGTACTGAAGACCTCTTAAACATTTACGACTAAACACACAACTAGACACGCCAGTACGACCAATCAAGCAACGAAAGTGGAAAGATACCCCTTTTCAGAATTTCATCTGTAGGGATGCTACGAAAGCGAACGTGGACTCAAGTACGACGTAACGCAAACCCAACGATTCGTCCGCGGGTCGATCATGAACAAACCGAGGTAAAGTCAACAGTTACAGGTATTTGAGGCTTCTAGGAGCCTTCTAGTGTATCAGCGACCGTGCGACTCGTGGGTCCCACGATCAATCACAAGATCAGCAGACAAACTCAGTTTTTGAGATGAACGGGCTGGTTGCAACCAGTCCTCTATGCTCAGGAGACTATGATGTTCTTGTCTCAACGCTCCAATGTCGGCATTGTATCCAGCGTCTTCAAAGAATCTGAACATCAGGTTCACATCTTTGATGGCCCATAGTAGAAGCCATCCAATAAAGCTATATGTTTGCGGTATCTCACGGCCAACAATCTTCACAAATGCAGCGTTCGCTTCTTCAAATGTCAAAGCGTCACCAGCCAAGCTGATGGCACGACCGGCAAATTTCTCTGGGTGGAGCAATGCTTGGGCACCAAAATGGCCAATATCTCTTATCGATTCAAGTTGGAGTTTTTCGTTGGAGAAAGACCCACTCTCCAGGCTGTTGGGAAGATCTTTCCCGCAAAGCCTGTGATGTTGATGTCCATGAAGGCTGTTGGGCGAAGGATGGCCCAAGATATCTACGTTCCCTTCGATTTCCCAATCAGGTGCTTCTCAATGTCGGCTTTACTGATGAAATGCGGGACATCTGTAACGTTCAAATCAGAATCCGAACCATGTCGATCTACAGACGTATAGACGAAGTGCTCCGTGTTGTTCGCAATGGCTGCATCGACCAACGCCTTTCCTCTATTTTCCTGACCTTGACTATCAGCTCGAAAGCCAATATCAGGAATAGGCACGCAGAACACTCCATGGATAGTACAAGCCGCCTTAGCAAATATCGCCATGCAATCCTTCAGGTCACCTTTAAGCAGCTTGATTCGATCAGGTGCTTTGAGGATGAGAGCGTTGGCGGGTTGAGATTGGGCCTTGCGAGTCAAGGCAGGGTTGGAGTATCCTGGGAAGCTGCTTGGAGAGCATCGATGACAGCTCCTCCTTGCTTGCCAGTCGCCCCAGTAATAAGGAAAGTCTTGGCCTTTGCTTCTCCGTTAAGGCTCTAGCTGAGTGAGATCTGCGTCGACTAGACGCCGAAGAACATAAATGAGAAGGACCTGTCAACGTCACAATTGTCCTGACCTCGGAAGAGCCCGAATAGTGACATGAAATACTTGCTTTCATCCCTCACCGACGGTTAAGTCAGTTTTGCGCTGATTGGTCAAATGTGCAGGAGGGTCCGGCGGCTTGCATGAGGCGCTCTATTCAGCCTTGCCGCAAACGACCATGGCAAATCAAGATGCAAAGACTTAGTATTCAATGCTTGTATCCGACAGGGCTGAGAATCCTACTCCTATTTATATTTCGGTTGCCTACTGTGGAGAATGAGCCAAGGATTCAATCCCGCCGTTTAGATCGGCTAACGGGTACAGCCTTGACTTGCCCTGACTTCCAGAGGAAGTTATCTGCAGAAAAATGCTTGTGGAATGTTGATCTATTGATTCGGCTTACTGTCATGGAATGAACGACCGATGATACATGCGATCTTCACATTATGTGCTTGAGGAACATCTCACTCACTAAGTCGTCTTTGACTTCACAGTGTCAAACTTCGTTGACTTGGAGATAAAGCCTTCACCAATACGCATCAAGCACTGCCATACAATTAAAGTTCTTTCCGGAACTTGCCGTGGTTGCCTTCCTCAGCCGCAAAGACAACAACAGTAAATGGACACAAGGCTTCCGCTTCGCCTCCACTGGCTGAAGCCTTCTAGCCTCTAGGATGAGAGATGCACTGAAGCAAGCATTTGGGAATGCCTGGTTGAAATTACAGTTGATCAGTATTCCCTTTTCAAAGAAGTTATAAGTATTCCAAGCTTGCCTCGTCACTTCGCGTTGCTCGCATTCAATGTATCTCACTTCGAAATCTGTTCTGCCATATACGCTCGCTTCGCTTCTCAAACCAAACACAACGCACAGATACGCTCGACTTCTCCTCGTGATGCTTGTCACATTCCTCCTCCTCGCATCTACGCTCGTTGCAGCAGAGCCCGCTCCTTACAAACTTGGATCTATCTCCAAGAATCCCAACCTTGGGCTTGGCAGACGCCAGGATGCAGGATACTCACCAACACAAACATACTGTGGTCCCGGTACCGACTGTGCATCATCTTGCGGAGCTACCTACATTACCTGTGCCTCAACTGATGACGCTCTTCACTGCTACGATCCATCTATCAATGAGTCTTGTTGCCCTGATGGGACTGGAAGTAAGTCTATGAGCCTTCATCTGTACAAATCTGCAACACTGACCTGGGAACATTAGACTCTTGCTCAGATGGGTACTTCTGTACCTCGGACACAAGTGGAGATACTTGGTGTTGCCCCAACGTAGGGATCCAACTTCTCAGACTGGTCCGAATGATCCTCAAGCTAACAATCACAGGGCATGGATCTCGTGAGCTGCGCTGCGGCATACAGCCTTACCGACAGTCTCGTCTCCCAAGTCACCACGGCGGCACCAACTGCCATCCCATCTTATACTCCAACATCTGTGTCTGCTGAAGCTACTCCAAACTACACGCCCAGCTACAGCTACAGCTTCAAGACTCACGATCCTACTCCAGTCTCTAATGTCACCTATACCCCTACAAACACTGCTGGTGGCGTGGAGTTCACCGGTGGTGCTGGACAGGCTCTAGTTGGTGGGTTGAAAGGACTTGCGTTTGCTGCTGGTGCTTTGTTGGCGCTCTGAGATGTTTGCTGTTAAGTTAATTCACTGGATCTGATATGGAACGCTTTGAGCAGGGTGGGTGGTGAAGATAATTTTGAACAATGGAGCTTAATTGAGTTCGGTAGTCGAGTCAGTCCTTTATAATTATATTCTTCTGCTTGCGATATATTTTCAACTGCTGGACTTCATGTTGTGCTGGCCTACTGTAACTGCAAGTAAACAAACCCCACAGGATACCCCAAAACATCAAGTCGAGCAAGCTTTCAATCGCACCTTGGCGTAGAACGATATAAAGATCTTGCTACTCCCCGAGAGAACTCTTTAGATTGCACTCGACGCGATTGAGTAAACTCATCAATGAGGTGAGTGGATTCTCACTGAGCAACCGGAGCGGTCCCACCGCAACCGCGAAATAACTTTCCTGTGTATATAGTCAGATAAGCACTATCTCAACAACCAGCCATCAGAACTGCAAAACTATGTTGGTGTAGTAATGGGTTACATCGTGCAGGTTTTCTAAATATAGAATCGATTCGTACGTCGAAGTTGAGTTGAGAAACTCTTTCCTTGCAAGAGCCATTTGCTAGAAAGCTCATTGTCTCAATCCTCGATGAGGACATTGTTAACTTCTGCCAAATGGAGAAATTAGGCCCCTCTCTAATCCTCCGGTGCTCCCTAAGCAGTCAGAATTTGCCACCCGCTGGAGCTTGCTCATCCAGCCTTCTTTTCGACCAGTAGGCTATGGAGATACGGGCAAATAGGCATAAGAAATGATGAACAAATAACCTCGAATTCGGTTCTCAATAACCGGGAAAGCGATCCTACAGCAACCCCCCCCCCCC